>Ga0068876_10001791_pt1 | contig 16376 bp, 18 predicted proteins | sample NOAtaG_6_FD_66442 | JGI IMG/M metagenome (GOLD analysis project Ga0068876, IMG submission 66442) | Freshwater lake microbial communities from Lake Erie, under a cyanobacterial bloom - NOAA_Erie_Diel5S_2200h metaG | ecosystem: Environmental > Aquatic > Freshwater > Lake | place: USA: Ohio, Lake... | reverse complement strand
TTTTTGTCTTTTAGGATCAGAAGAAGGAAGTTGAAGTATACTATTATATTTAAATCTTTTAATTTCTATTTTACCACGTATATCTCCTAATGCCGAATCAACCCTTCGTTGCATACCCTTTAATCTGTTCATGGAATGACTTTGATATCTTACGGCTTCATCAAAGTTTCTTCCTCTCCAGAAAGCCAATGCATTTTTTTTACCTCTCATTTTTCTAGTAGCACGTTGAATATTACCAAATTCATCTGCATATGTAGTTATACCCCTAGCTCTATTTACTGAACTTCTCATATTTGAAAAAATATTAGGTGTTAAACTAGAACCTGTTCCATAACGTGTAACCTTTTTGCTAAATGGATTACTAAACCATCCACCACCAACCTTTTTCTTTAATGTTTTTCTACTTTTTAATGATTTCTTTAATGGTTTCTTTAACGGTTTTCTACTTTTTAATGTTTTTTTCTTTGTTAATTTTCCCATCAACTTTAATTTACTAGAACAAAAAAATAATAGATTAATAATAATTTAACGTATAGTATATTTCTATTTAATCCACCCCCTATTTAATCCACCCCATTTCACGTGCCTTTCTTGCAAATGCTTCTTGTGCTTCTGACAACGAATATTCATTTGATGATCCACTGTTATAAGGTTCAATCTGAGGTTTACCATCAATCATTTCGCTTTGAATTTGAATAAGAGTTTGACCAATAGAATATGTCGGAACCCATCCAGAACTTGTCAATAGTTCTGTGCAAATACTTCCACCAATAGTAATTCTACCAGTTCGATACTTAAACTTAGGTGATATCACACGCATAAAAGGTGGAGACATAGGGTAATCTTGTGGAAATGTAATTTCCATTTTAATAGCGTTCGGATGTTTTCCTTTAGATGCTTCTGCATAATCGTTTAAACTTTTTTGAATTTCATCAGTTTCTGAAAATCTCATAAGGAGAGACCATAGATGAATGTTATCATTTATAAAATCTACTTCAAAAAATGCATTATAAAGTTCTGTTTTTGCAATTTCTTTACGATCCTTCATAATACGAGTAATCGCCATTTGACTAGAATTACCTATAAACTTTTTTTCAATTTCACTTAGATGACGCTCAAAATCTGGTGATAATACTGTAGATGAATCAGTAGTTTTTTCCGCACTCTTCTCATCATTAAATTCTTTAATCATATCATCAATAGTTTCTTCAGGAACACTAAATGAATCATCATCAACTTCAAAATCATCTCCATCATCATAATAACTGTCATCATCAGAATCACTCTGATTTTCAGTGCAATTACCCTTATATTTAGACATTGTCAAAATATATTTACTTCAAAAATAAAAATCAATTTTTGTATAACTCAATATTACCCATTATTACCCATTATTACCCATTCATACTCATTTATGTATATAAGTATCTAGAATATTTTTTAATAATTGTTCTGCATTTTGGTCAGGATCGCATAAAACCAATTCTTGTAATTGATCATTCTTTAAAAAATCAGCAAAAAATGCTACAAAACCAGCTAAACGTATCTTAATATTTTCCCAATATTCTGGTTCATATTCAACTGGAATTATCTTTATTGTCCTCTTTCTAGCATATGGATGAAATTTATTTTCAACTTGAAGACTCTCTACCAAATGACCATTTTTTAACCCCATTAACTTTAAATATGATTGTATTTGTGGTTTTTCATAATCTTTTAAATGCCCAAAAAGTCTAGTAGTTCTATTCTTGATTTCTACAACTATTTTTTCACCACTATTTTCAATAGCTAAACCATCTAACTTACCAACCAAATGCCATTCAACTAAAGGACACTGAGATGTAATAATTTTTTTAGTTATTTTCTTTTGTTGATCATATACTTTATATCCCGTTTGTTCTTCATATAAATCAATTGCTGAACTTTCATGATTTGTTCCATATCCTCTATTCGTAAAACTAGTAATCAAACCAGTTAATTTTTCCTTCTTTTGATTATCTTCCTCATTCCTTAATGAAATTTGACTAACCTGTTGTAATAAATGTTTTTGATTTTTCTTTAAATCCATATTTGATCCAGATTTCATAGATGTTTTAATCTGATCTTTTAAATCTAATCCAAAATAATTACATAGATCCATCATCATTTCCCATTCACTTAAAGCTTTAAATGATCTCCCGGTTTTTTGCTCTAATTCTAATAATTTTTGACTATATCCATTTAAATCAACCTTTAACCATAAACCAGTTAAAATCATCGATAAATTACCATATGGATTCAGATTTATATATGTTGCCAATTGACTTATCGGTATAAAAACTTGTTGCATTTCCATTTTATGCTTTAATTTTTGAGACATATATTATACTCTCAATAACTTTAAGCTATTTAATATGCATTTTTACTTTATATTGAAAATATTTATAAAAAAATTAAAAATTTAATTTTATGACTGTTATACATTTAGAAACATTTAGAAACATTTAATAAAACACATCAAATTACTTTTCTATGATTTTGAAATCATCATGTTCATTTGATTTCAACATATATTTATGTAAATTTTCATCAACACTTTTGAAAATGAAGATTTCGAATGGATTTTCGACAATGCCGTAATCTTTTTCATATCCACAATAATCACCATCTGGATCAAGGATATGTTCTTCATATAATCTTGCTACAACTTTTAATTTACCATCGATAACCTTAACACAATAATGTTTATGCACATCAATTTTAACAATTGAAAATCCATAAAAGAATTCCAATCCAACTATAGGATTCTTATCACTTGCAAATTTAGAAACATATCCTGCATTAGTTGCAACAACTGATTTCTTTGGATCATCTTTCTTTCAACGAATGATAAAGCATAAAACATATTTACATATGGTATCGTATGAGTTTATGTCTAGTGGAAGCTTTAATCCAACCATAACTGCTTCACCACTACGGATACTCAGATACTCATAAATAAGTTTCAGAAGTTCATCTGGTATATATAAACCATTTCTAGTTAAAGCCATAATTAATGTCCTTATTCGTGTCTTATTTGATATGAAGGGTGTAATTTGTGATTGTGGTGTTGTTCCACAATTTTGATCTGATGCACAAATGGCGCATTGTGCATCAGATCAAAAAAAAAATTAAAAAATTCAATTTTATGATTTTTATGTGTATGCTAAAAAGGGTAAATATTTTATAATAAATAATTCAAATTATTCTATAGGAAATACAGTATTTTCCATGATGTAAAGCTAATTTTGTAATTTTGAATCTTTCACCACTTTAGAACATGCCCAATCCATTGCTTTACTGGTACAATCCATTGCTTTAATGGTAGACCGCTTCGAACCCACCATTCCAATACATTTATATGACCATTAGCAGAAGCGTAATTTAAAGCATTTTTAGTATATTTTAATGGTAGACCGCTTCGAACCCACCATTCCAATACATTTATATGACCATTAGCAGATGCCAAATCCATTGCTTGATCAGTATATTTTAATTCTAGACCGATTTTATACCACCATTCCAATACATTTGCGAGACCATTAGCAGAAGCGTAATCTAAAGCATTTTTAGTATATTTTAATGGTAGACCGCGTTTAAGCAGACATTCCAATACATTTGTGAGACCATATATAGATGCCAAATCAACATCAATTTTAATGGGTGTCCATCCTTTAAAAAATTCAATACCAATATTTTCATGCTTCTGATTATAAATAAAACTACATACAACTCCAGATAATTGACAATATGAGTCGTTAATATTCATATTGTGTAGATATAATGGTTTTGAATTACATATGCAAGACTCAAGCAACTTTAAGTCTAATATAACTGCTTCACCACTACGAATACCCAAATACTCATAAATAAGTATCAGAAGTTCATCTGGAACATATAAACCATTTCTAGTTAAAGCCATAATTAATGTCCTTATTCGTGTCTTATTTGACACATGTGGTGTAATTTGTGATTGTGGTGTTGTTTCACAATTTTGATCTGATGCACAATGCGCCATTTGAGTATTATATCAAAAAAAATTAAAAAATTCAATTTTATGATTTTTATGTGTATGCTAAAAAGGTTAAATATTCACGGTTAAATATTCACTTTAACTTGTTTTTTTTTGCATAGTCAAGGGCTTTATACTTTTGGTAAGTTGTGTATATTAATTCATCTTGATCATCTTCAAGCTCATCACCTCCAGCGGTATTTAAGTAAAAGTTAGCCATAGCAAACTGATACATTCGGCTACCGTTAGCTAATACTGGATATTTTTCTTTTAAATGATCATCAATTGGGGGATGATAAACAATATCTTGTAAAGTCTTATACATATTTTCACGATGTTTTTTTAGATACATTATTCTTTTTCTAATAATACACCTATGAAATGTAAATAACATAGATGACCATGATATTAAATCTGGGAAATATGGTTGATGTCTTGCAACAATGTTGAAACTGATATTAATATTTTTAAAAAGAAGATATCTAACTATTTTACGATTGCTTATTCTATTTAAGTCATATGTAAAATCATTCTTGTAATCATTCCAGTCTATTTGAAAAATTTCTTCTAAAATTTGACATTTTTCTAAAAAACAGTCATATTCATCTCTATTACATAATGAACATAATGATGTCTGCCGTGAACTGATATTATATCTTTCAAGATACGCATTTTTATCTTGACCAAAACTATAAAAATTGCACTTGCGATGTGAATAATAGTCTTGTAATCTTCCACACAAATATGTATTGATCCTATCTATTCTTATTTTTCTCTTTTCAAAAGGTAATAATTTAAATAGCTTCAGGTAATTTTCATTTGTTCTTGAACATATTTCAGAAACATTATATGACATTTGAGGACTTAAAATCAAGTATTTTAAAATATCATTTTGTTGATCTATTGTAAGATAAAATTTACTAGGATGATCCAAAAATATTTCCATTATAAAATAACGCTTATCTAATATTTTTGCTTTTGCATCAATAGTATAACAGCCATGTGGATAGTTCGTAATGTGTTTATGATAAAAATTGGCATTATTATTTTTATTTGAAATATACATAATGATATCAACCCCCTTTTTAGCCAATTCTAAGTTCATACTTAAACTTTTTGTTAAGAGTAATAAATAACTACTAACAAAGTGGCTAATATCGGTATCATTATTAAAAGTTGAATTTACTTTTAAAATATCTTTAATAAGTATCAATTTGTTAATTGAATATTTGAGAGTGGCATGTTTATTTTTAAATAGAACTGATATGTAATCAAGTGGATTATCAAACCATCCTGCAAATCCATCCGGATATTTCTCAAAAATACCACTATTATAATCGTTTATTAATTCTTTTAAAACATTAATATTTGGATTGCATAATGAAGCTAGAAATGGGTTAAACTTAATACTAATTGAATCACATCGGTGGTGAGATAACACTATAAGGTTTTGTTCAAATATTAAATTATAAAATTTGATTTTATACAAAAGCCATTTTATTGTTTTGTTATCAGAATACCTATATGCATTAATTAGATATGGTTTATTTGGTATATTCCAGTCAATTTTAAGTTTTTTAAGTAAATTTAGGTTATTTGGAAAAGATACTAGAAATTCATCTAGTTTAATTGTTAATGTGGAACCATCCGAAAAATGTGTATATGTATCATCTAATAATTTTTTGTTTATTTCATCAGACCCAATTACTTTAAAAAGTTTATCAAAATAAACTATATATGAATATCTTCTATCTTTTGGAGAACCCCAATATATATTTTGATCAATACCACTATTTGCACTGTCATCTGAAAAAATACTGAAATATTTTTCAATCAATTTATCAACTAAAAGTTTCCAATAATCATAATTCACATTACCAGTTTTTATTTTGTTTAATAATTTAACCCATAATTTAGGACAGTGATTAATAAGTATTGTGTCTATTATAGTGTAGACAACATTATTACGTTCATTTAAACGACGTTCATTTAAATAATAATCGAATATAATGTCTAAAACACCATATGAATATGTAAAAATAGCATATTCAGATATTAAATTAAGATTTGATTCAGATACTTTTACATCACTGTTATCTAAAATTTTTAGGAGATCATTTTTAATAAAATTAGAATATATTTTACGACCTTTCCATTTTTTTAATCTAGCCACTTCTTTTAAACTTATATTTAGCGAGATATATTCATATTCATAATCTTCGTTATAAACTATTAATCTATTTATAAATGTATCATAATCATTTTGATATGTAGTTCGAAATATATTTTTTAGAAGTTTAAAACATTTGTATGAATTTATAACCCATGATAACTCTAAATAATTCAAATCATAACCCTCAAAATCATTAGAAGTAGTCCAATCTAAAACTACGTTAAAACACAACACATCTAATCTATTGAATTTCTCAAAACTTAATTTTAATGTTTTAGAATAATCTAGATATATCAATGTATTATATAAAGATTGAACTTCTGCATCAGTTGGAATTATAGTTGTTGATCTTATTAATCTATCTAAAAATGATATCAAACCATAATTACATTGAAATAAATATGCAACAATAGCTATATTTGAGAACTCTCTTGATATTACTTTTCTTTTATAATAATTATTTAATTGATCTAATTCATTATCAGGTATATAATCATTAAAATCATTAATACCATCAAAAATACTTCCGTTCCTTAAAAAATCATTGATGTTGATAGTTGTGAGATCAAGCTTGTTTAGTATATCAGGTTCTACCGAAAATAATTCTATCAAAGATAAAGACACTAATGACATATTAAATATATAATTAAAAGTTAAAACCCAATATATATGTAATTCAATTTTACTAATACTGAATCTTAGTAAAAAAAATGTTTATTAATATAATTTATTAATAAAATTTAATTGATAAGTGTTAGTCATTCTCCCATGTTAGATGGTAATATGTCGATAATTCGCCTATTATTGATGAAATAATTGCATCTTCTTGGCATTTACTTACACCATCATAAGAAATATTCCTGAAGAAACTTTCACCACCAGTATAAGAATTATCTACAAATTCTTTTACTACTTGTAGTTGATTATGTTCATTAACGGAACACAGTAATTCCATCATGTCAACGTGGTGTCGTTTTCCATTTAGATCAAATGAAACCGCAACCACATATTTCTGATCAAATTCAAACCAACCCAGGGATTTGCTCAGGTTTAGACTATCCATCATTTGAACTTTTGAAGCGTATACAACCGAACAGGTGGTATGGGAAAGTTCACCCAGTCGGTTTCCGCTTCTCATAAAGCGTGTTTTAACAAGAACCCCTTCTCGGGATTCTGTGTTTTGATTATCGTAAAACATTGTTAACATTAAATATATGTATATATAAATATCAATTTTTTTATTATAATAATAGCCTAAAAATACTAAAATAAAGTTAATAAAATCAGTTAAAGTGTCAATTCATTAATACAAATAGTATTTGCGTTCATCATAAGGATCAGTCATTTGGCGATATTGATCTTCAGACCGAGAAATAACACCATATGGCTTACGGATATCATCCTCAAATTTACCTTCATCACAACCTTCCCTATATTGTGATTCTATATGCAAATATCCATCTTGATCGACAGAACATAATTGGAAATTTGGATTAACATTGTGGATTTCTCCGTTTAATTCAAAGGTAATCTCAACAACATACTCTTTATCTAAATCAATCCATCCAATATAATGCCCCCAGTATCCTATAATTTCAACAGCAGAAGCATACACTACCGAACAGGTAATGTATCCAGGATTGGGATTGCCAGTAATTTCTTCACGCACTTTGACTCCTGTAAGAGTCCTTGATTTGGATACAATGTAATCCATGTCTTAATATTAAATATATGTATATATAAATAGCAATTTTATTATTATAATAATACCAAAAAGTGCTAAAAATATCTAAATAAACCCTTATTACTCTGTTAAATAATAATTACCGTCTATATCACATGCAATATATCCCTTTGTCGTTGTCATTTTAAACAGAGTCATATTTGCGTCATACCATCCATTAATGATTATTTCTCCATCTTCATTAATAAAACTTGAACACATACTAGATACGGTAATACCACTTAGATTACCGTAATCATCTATCAATTCTATTGAAAAAACCATTGGTGATTGAAAAATATGTATGATAGGAAATCCATACTCATTTTGTAAAGTATGTGATAATAATAATTTCACCGAACATAAACTGAAAATGTCAGATTGAATAACATCATCAATCTTATGAAATATTTTAATAATTGTTGTTTCACCATCCTGGAAATTTCCAGGTAATGTATTAAGTGGTTGGTCAGTCATAATGATAACACCACTAGACTTAACCAATGATCAATTTTTACACTTTAATATAACCCAAAAATAATACTTTAAGAGAAATATTTAAGAAAAATCTTAATGACAACTTTAAGAGAAATCTTAGGGACAACTCAATCTATTTAGAGCATACACCAAACCAGGAACATAAAAACACATTGTTAATAATAAACACGTCACTATCTCCCCTAAACCATCAACAATTTTATTAAAAGTTCCCCAATGAATATATGGAAATCCTTCTAAAAAATCTAGTTTATCAATAATAATACCTAGAGGGGGAAATATAACAGTAATTATAATATCAAAAATATGAGTAGGTAAACACACATTACCATATCCTAACCCTCCATACACTAGTTTATCATATAAAGTCCATTGGTCATTATCTATTTTTTCATTTAAATCATCATGTGAAGGCATCTTATTTAATATAATTTACTTAATATAATTTACTTAATAGATTATAAGAAAAAATTTATTCAAACTTTATCGACTTTAACTTACTGGTTTTGTATGTGATTTTATAAATGTATTATAATAATTTTGAGCATAATTCATAGGATTTCCTACTAAAAGTTCTTGATTAGGATTGTTTTTAACACTGATATAAAGGGCTATTCCAGTTATTAATATACCTAATAAAAAGAATATTAATGGTGTAATGGTGTAATCACTTGTATTTTTAGAGGGTGGTCTCGCTTTTTCAAGTTTTTTACGTTTCATGTCTCTATATCTATTGGCATATGGTGCATTATGCATAACAATAATAGCATAAATAAATCCAGGAATATACTTGAAGAAACATAATAAACCACATAAAATTATGTTATACCATGCACTGGCACCTCTAGATAAGAAAATACCTAATGGGGGCAACATGATGGTAATAAAATAACGTGATAAAGTGTTTTCGAAGCAACTTCCTCTTTTTTGTTTAAGTTTTCCAGCTAAAAACCCTTTGAAATCACTAAAAAAAATTTGTTGAACCCAATTAATCCCATCTGTTAAAGTATCTAGAAAAAAATCATATATAGTTGCCAAAAATTTTACTAATATATCATCTATAAAAAAAACCATTAAACTCCCAAATGGTCCCGTTCCACTAATAATTTTTCTCTTATTCAACTTCTTTTGCATCCTTCTTGCCTCAACTCTCTTTCTAAACCTTTCTGTTCCATCTGTTTCATTAAATCCCTCTATAATCATAAACAATCTATTTATCTCTTAGTTAATCTAAAGAAAAAATTATTATCATCTCTTCACTTCTTAACTTAACAATATAATATAATTAATGCATAAATTAAACCTGGAAAATAATATGCTAGCGTTAAAATAGCACATATCATTATATTCATCCACCCCTTCAAACCTAATTCCATAAAAAGACCCATCGGGGGTAAAACAATAGTTCCCAATAAAACCGGTATTGGAACTCTAGTATCTGGTTGAGAATAACATTTTTGTCCTTTACATGGTTGTCCTTTGTTTTGTTTATCTTCCTCAGGTGTCCATCCCCAAAATGAACTAGTAATTGGTCCAAATACCATATTGACCATTTTACGAACGAATCCGGCAATGGCATCAATCGTTCCTAAAATGAGTAATCTTAATATGGTAACAATAGACTTAAATATATCAACTAACCAAAATTTTGGATTTAAGAGATCTGTGAAAAGCCATTTAATGAATTGTCCCAACCAAACAAAAACTTTTACAAGCAATACAAAAAATTTACCTATGCCAACAACCGCACCTGCAATATCCTTAAACGGTTTTACTATAGGGTTTAATATACTTTTAGTATTTAATCCTCCTTTTATTCTTATATAAAGGTGATAGCGTTGTCTAGGTGATCCATCAAAATTAAAATCACGGGGTAATAAATGAAACCCATCTGTTATATAATATTGATCTGGAGTTAATCCCATAGTTTGTTTAATTTGATGATGAAAATCATGTTTATCTTTAATTTGATATGTTCTAGTGGTATTTTGAAATTTAATTTCAATCAATTTCATTTCTCTTTATTATTCCTGACGAAAAAATGATTATAACATAATCCTATAAACCAAACAAAATTTAATAATGTTAACAGCATTAAAGGTATTACTGCATTTGGGAAACTTTCAAATACAAACTTAATTAAATATGTAAAATTTACTATTCTGAAAAGGAAATAATTAATTAATGTTATTGCACTGCTAATTCTAAATAAATACCCACGATCCTTTTCAAATTTTATTAAAAACCAATTTAAATTTAACGTTATCACCGGAATTTCACTTAAATATAATTGAGCAAAAGTTCTTGTCGCTGATAATACTTCATTACTCGATACATAATAGATATATAAAGGAGACAACATCATTATACCATGATGAAAAACATATATTTTCCAAATCTTCTTGAATTGTTCATAGTAAATAGTCATAATCAATAGATCTACAAAAGCATACGCCATACTACCTACTATTGTCATATGACAATCCTTTAGTGTTATCAAATTCATTAAAAATAAAACACTATTTATACTAGTTTTAACACAGTGATATGTGCTACAGTAATATGTAAATAATACAATCTTTTTACTATTAGGCATCTTATATGGTGTCAGTAAATCACTAAGTTTTGTAAAATTAAATAATAAATAGAATGTAAAATATCCTAAGCAATTTAACATAAATGTCTCATGATATTGAGACCATTGAAATAAATCTTGTATTAATGTTGACATTAAAATATTAGTTTTAACATTAACATAGTGGGTCTTAATAGTTTCAATTTTTATTCAATATTTATGATTCAAAAAAAAATGTGTTTTGAAAGTTGAATACACTTAAATAATAGTTATTTAGAGCGTTGCTTATTAGCTCTGAGAATTTAGAGCCCTTCTCTTTTCAAGCTCTTCAAGTTCTTGAAGTTCATCTTCATTCAAAGATACCAATGTGTATGCATTGTTGATGAAGAGGTTGACTTCTGTGTTGTCAGAAGGATTTCCCAGTTGAACTTCACCATTTCTGCAAATGAAAGGAGAAACAGGATCACACTTTTGAAGTTCAAAAACTCCATAAAGAGATTCATCGTCATCATTCATCAACACCATGCGCTTATCAGCAACAAGGGTGTTATTCACGAGACGAAATGGGTAATCTCCTGAATGAACCGTGAAGGTCTTCCCACCCAGTGTGAATTGAATGAAATACACACATGGGAAATCCATTGGAATTTTCCTTCTGTCAAGTGATGAATTCAATGCATAAAGGTGGGGTTCCCTGAAAGTTCTTGAAAAGTGAACATCACATTCAATTGACTTGATAGCCCTGTGCCGAAACTCATGACTCTTGAACTTCACCATAAGCTTTCGAATAAAGCATCCGAAATGTTCCTGGTGTTCCTGGTGAATCAAATCCCATAGTTCTGGTGGAAGTCTGGGATTTCCACGTCGTCGTCCATGAATTATCATGTGTAAAATTGTTGGTAGTACTCCGGATTCGGAGAAAGTGGTAGTAGCAACGGCGTTAGCCATTGACACCTCAATATTTATTTTTATATAAAAATACTTTCAATTTTAATATATGTGATGATATAAATATACCAAAATATATTAGAATATATTATGAAAGATTATTAAGAGACATTACTAAGATGAGGATTATTAAAGAAATTATTAAAGAGATTATTAGTTGCATTTAAGTATTGCTGATGTTTTAGGGTTGTCCTAAAAATATTTCTAAATCTTCTAAGTGTGTAAGTTTAATATGGTAAAATCATAATAAAAAATTTTCTTGTTGTCTTTTATGATAGACGTATTTTAATCAACTTCCTCAATATCAATGTTGTATGCCAATTCGTAAAAGGCATTTGGATCATGTTGAAAGTTCTCCAGCTGATAATAATCATCCCTGCAAATCACTGGGATTGCGGGGGATTCATCATAGTAGACCACGCCACCCGAGGTGGTGTTGTCTATATTGGCTGATTCTCTAGACACAATGGAGTTGCTACTGATGTCTAGGTTAAAAATTCTATAATTCATGTGATTGATCCTAAACGTGTTGTTGTCAAGAGAAAACTCAAGAAAATCCACAGCTGGATTTTGCAACATCTCAAAATACTTGTGTTCCTTAAATGGGGAAGTAAGTTGCATGACACAGCTGAAGTGAGCCTTGCACTCGATCATCTTGAGCTCTGGGTGTTCAGGATCTTCAAACTTCACCATGAGCCTTCTGATAGAGCCTTCTCTGATTGGTAAGGTATCCTCCAAAAGAAACTCTGTCCAAATGAAATCCCATAGTTCTGGTGGAAGTCTGGGATTTCCACGTCGTCGTCCATGAATTATCATGTGTAAAATTGTTGGTAGTACTCCGGATTCGGAGAAAGTGTTGGTGGGAATGGCTGACGCCATAAACACCTCAATATTTATTTTTATATAAAAATACTTTCAATTTTAATATATGTGATGATATAAATATACCAAAATATATTAGGATGTATTAAGAGACATTATTAAAGGGATGATTCGTGTCATTTAAGTATTGACGACATTTTGCGGGTTGTCCAAAAAACTTTTCTAAATCTTCTAAGTGTTCTAGAGCGTCTAACATTCCTAGTTTTTTAAGTTTAGCATGATCTTCGTATTTATAGGATGGATAAAAGTCTATATATCTGAAATTTCTCCATTTTAAACATTCTAGATTGAGGGTTGGCATTTGTAAAAATATTTGAGGTGTTGAATTACTAAAAACACCATCCATTAACCAATAATTTTTATAATTTCGTGTAATAGTTAATTGACTCCAAATTGGTATTGTCATACTACTTAAAACAGATTCAATTAAATCATCGACATTATCCCAATCATTTATTATAAAATTTTTAAATCCATTGATTTTTGTAGTAGAAATATAAAGTCTGTCTTTAACAAAATCTAAAATTTCTTTATCTCTAGTAGCTGGATCTGGAAAATAATGCGCTAAAATTTTATTCCAAACTGTATGACAACTGGAATTTACACGTCCATTACAACCAACTATGCTATCTGATAATAAATTTAGAAACTCCTGACAAAATAAATGATCATTATAATAATCCAGAAAGTCATCTATTTTTATTTTATCCTTTGGCACAATTAGAAGAAATGCAGAAAGGCATCCACCAGATGTTCCACTGACTATACAATCATCTAAATCAAAGTTTTCCTTAATGATTTGAATTATACCAACCATGTAATTCATTAATCCTCCAGTTCCACCAATACTTATTTGTTTTTTATATTTGTTTATGTCTAAATTTGGTTTCTTAGAAAATATTATACCTCTTTCGGTATATTCACCTGATTCTAATTGAAATCCTTTATCAAATTTAATAATTTCATCTACTTCTGATTGTTCAATTACTTCTAAGTTATCAAGATCACTATTAAGATCTTTACCAAGATTATCATTAAGATCTTTACCAAGATTATCATTATTTGAAGTTAATAATATATTTTGATCTTTTTTGTTTTCATTATAAAATCCAAAATATTCAGCTATTTTTGTAAAATCCATCTTAATCAAAAATGAGGAAATAAAATTGATTATTCAATTTTCTTTTAAATTAAATTAGTAAAACAATGACATCAAAAATTACAATACCAGATTCTGAACTTTTGAAAACTGATCCTTCTAGTTATTGGAAAGTATTAGTTGATCAATTTATCGAAACTTTAGATCAAAAGTCCAAAGAGAATTTTATTCTAGCATCAAATAAGTTTTCACCAGAAGCACATCATCTTTATATTAAGGATATCCCATGGTTCAAAGATTGGTTTAAGCAACAGAAAAATTTACTTGGGACACATGATATCGAAAAGAAGAACTAGACCAAAGACTTGCCATAATTCTTTTATGGGTTTTGCGAAAGAAACAACATTAACTAAAACATCATTCCATAAGAAACGAGCAACAACCAAAAGAAGAACTAGCCATAACACTAAAGCTAATAATAGAGCTAGTTGTCCATTATCTTGTTGAAATCCTTCACGGGAAGATAATAAATTTTGAAAAGTTTCACGAGCGAGACCAAAAAGCATTTAATTTATTTATTACTTTTAATTATTACTTTTAATAAAGAAAAAAAATCTATCCATTAAATAAATGCCAGAACCTGAAATTATTTTTTTTACTGTCATATACACAGTCGCTCTTATTTTTGCAATACCATCTGTCGCTATTGGTAATTACTTAACATTGTCAGCCAATGATCAAACCAAAGTAAATAAAATGAATAAACAACTACGATTTATGATTCTAGCTATACCATTGACTCTTATAGTAATCATTATTCTACAATATAAACAATTCAAACTAAAAAAACTAATGATACACCGTGGACTTGTAGTTCTCTTAATCATTTACATTATTGTAATTATGATCTATACTGGTTTAATCAAATCTTCATATCTGTTTGTTCCAGATCCTAAAAATCCTACTCAAAAATCAGGTAAACTAAAACGTAATCCAAGTTTTTTTATTTTAATAGGTGTTCTATTTACCTTATTTATTGGTGGAACCCTTGATTTTTTACTAAACTATTATGATGAAAATATGTTAATCAGTGGATTTCTTAACGAATAAAAAACTTTTTAGAGGAACAAAACTTTTTAGAGGAACTTCAATAGAAGTTCTTGAAAAAGTTTGGACAAAAATAAACTTTTTAGAAAAAAGTTTGGTCAAAAATCGTAAATGGTTTTTAAAATCCTTTCTGGTGTCAAAAAGTAAAAAATTCTAGTTGTTCTAGTTATCATAATATTTTTAAAGTATCTAGAAAATGGTTTTTAAAATTCTTTCTAATGTCAAAAAGTAAAAAATTCTAGTTGTTCTAGTTCAATCAAAATTTTTAATGTATCTAGAAATGAGTCTTTAAAATCCTTTCTGGTGTCAAAAAGTAAAAAATTCTAGTTGTTCTAGTTCAATCAAAATTTTTAATACATCTAGAAAATGATTTTTAAAATCCTTTCTGGTGTTAAAAAGTAAAAAATTCTAGTTATTCTAGTTATCATAACATTTTTAATGTATCTAGAAAATGGTTTTTAAAATCCTTTCTGGTGTCAAAAAGTAAAAAATTCTAGCAATTCTAGTTCAATCAAAATTTTTAATACATCTAGAAAATGTTTTTTAAAATCCTTTCTGGTGTCAAAAAGTAAAAATTTATAACAATTCTAGTTCAATCAAAATTTTTAAAGTATCTAGAAAATGGTTTTTAAAACCCTTTCTAGTGTTATAAAAGTAAAAATTTATAACAATTCTAGTTCAATCAAAATTTTTAATGTATCTAGAAATGAGTCTTTAAAATCCTTTCTAAGTCTTTAATGTGAAAAAATGCAACCTATTCTAGGATAGCGAATATTTTTAAAGCATCTAGAAATGAGTCTTTAAAATCCTTTCTATATTTTTGTTCAAACTTTTTTCTAAAAAGTTTATTTTTGTTCAAAAAGTAAAAATTTCTAGTTGTTCTAGTTCAATCAAATTTTTTTCATAAATGAAGTGTGTTTATGTTTTTAAAGCCGTTTACTATGAAAAATATATCCCGGATGAATAAAAATATTGTGATTGTTAATATTGCGATTTGGTGCCATATTGATGAATTTAATTGTTTTATACCATTCATATTGTATTTTATAAAAATAAGAGAATATGATGTTAATATTATCAATGGGGTTAATCTGCCAAATAAAAACTCAGTAATATTGTGTTTAAAATAATTAATATATATATTTTCAACTATTGATGTTTCAATATTTGGTATAGCTAAGGACATAAATGTAGTAAAACTAAACAATAGAATTACACATTGAAGTTGTAAATAATATGGAAAGGGTAATAGTTCAGTTCCATTTACCATGTAATAAATTATAGTTATTATTAATATTGATACAAAAACTAGATGTATCATAGTGAATATTATATTTATTA
>Ga0068876_10001789_pt1 | contig 16378 bp, 16 predicted proteins | sample NOAtaG_6_FD_66442 | JGI IMG/M metagenome (GOLD analysis project Ga0068876, IMG submission 66442) | Freshwater lake microbial communities from Lake Erie, under a cyanobacterial bloom - NOAA_Erie_Diel5S_2200h metaG | ecosystem: Environmental > Aquatic > Freshwater > Lake | place: USA: Ohio, Lake... | reverse complement strand
CTATAACCAACCGGAGGTAACTGGGCGGTGTCACCAATAAATATTAAACGACAATGATGTCCCGAATAAACGTATGAAAGCAAATCAGCCAGCAAAGAATTAGAAACATCTGTTCCCGAATCGCCCACCATGGAGGCTTCATCCACAATAAAAATGGATTTTTTAAACATATTTTGTTGTAATACAAAACGATTATTTCCAAATTTATCAGTGTTTCTAAAGTAAATCCGCTTGTGAATGGTACTGGCCGGTTTACCGCTGTAATTTACCAGAACCTTGGCTGCTCTTCCGGTTGGAGCCATCAAAACAGCTTTAACACTGTAGAGATCACACGTTTTAATGAACGCCGAAATCAAGCTTGTTTTACCGGTTCCGGCAAATCCCTTTAAAACATAAAGCGGATTTTCCTCAACATCAAAAACAAAACTACTCAACACCTCTATTGCTTGATGTTGATCTTGGGTTGGAGTAAAACCAAAATTAGCCAAGACTGTTTGTTTAAATTTATTTTTGCGTTCGATTAACATTGCTCGTATCTTAGCAAAGATATTAGCAATAGCAGGCAAAAAAGATGAGTTTAGAAAATTTTTTCAACCAAGAAAACCCATTAAGCGAAAGCATAAGTTCTCAACTAGCTATCGAAATAAGTGCAAATCATCTTATACTCTCCGTAAAAAATAATAATGGAGAAGTTGCAGGTCTTAAACATTATTTTCTCGCTCATCCACTTTCAAATTCAAAAGGTATTGAAGAAATTACGGATATTTTAAAAAGCAATCCCGCATTAAAAAATCCATACAAAAAAACCATAGTTGCTGTAAATACTCCCCACAGTTTAATTGTACCCGATAGTTTTTTCGATGAGAGTAGATCATTAACATTATTACAAAGTCAATTTAAAATAGGGAATGATGTTAAAATTATAAGTGAACGAATTGATACCGAAAACGCTTTTATTATTAGTGCCATTAACGATTCAATTTATAATAAACTCACTCAGCTTTTTCCTACTGCACACCTTATTACTGGAGCATTTGTTTTATTTAACATCCCAAATCAAGGCGCTGATTACATGATAAATATTTTTGCAGATCAGGAAAAAATAGTATTAAATGCATTTAAAGGTGGGAAACTAATACTATTCAATATTTATTCCATTTCGAACGACGAAGATTTTATATATTTTATTTTAAATGCTCTGGATAAATTAAATTTTGAATTAAGTAATACTCAAGCCAACCTAATGGGCTTAATTTATGAGTCTGACTCTAAATTTAATTTATTATCAAATTATATTGGTACAGTAAAATTAGTCAATCTTAATAACCAGTATATCAATAACTCCCAGGTATTTTATACCAATATCTATTCTCACTTATGCGTATTATAGGAGGTCAATTTAAAGGACGAAAAATAATTGCCCCAGGAAATTTACCTGTTAGGCCTACTACCGATTTTGCCAAAGAAGGACTATTTAATATATTAAGCAACCGAATTAACTTTGAAGAAACCAAGTTCCTTGATTTGTTTTGCGGAACGGGAAATATTAGCTGGGAAATAGCTTCAAGAGGCTGTAAAAATATTACATGTGTAGATGAAAATACTAATTGCTATGCATTCATAACAAAAACAGCCGATAAGCTGGGTTTAAAAACTGTTAAAGCTTACCGATCGGATGCTTTTAAGTTTTGCACTACTTCTTTAGAGAAATTCGATTTCATTTTTGCTGATCCACCCTTTAATCATGAGAAAACGGTTTCGCTTCCGGATCTTATTTTTGAAAAACAATTACTCAACAATGATGGAATTCTGATTATAGAACATCCAAAAGATTATGATTTTAGCAATCACCCCTACTTTAAGGAAGAGCGAAAGTATGGTAAAATTCACTTTAGTTTTTTTGGAAACAACTAAACATGAGTGAAGAAAAGAAAAAGAAAGTTATAACACCTGATATTGCTCTTCTTCATGCGATGCGCTATTGTGCATACCAGGAGCGTTGCCAGCAAGAAGTTAGAGATAAGCTATATTCATTTGGTCTTTGGACAGATGCCATTGAAAAAATTATTAGTGAACTTATTGAACAAGGATTTATAAACGAAGAACGGTTTGCGAAAGCATATGCCGGTGGTAAATTTAGAATAAAACATTGGGGGAAAAGAAAAATAGAACTTTCACTAAAAAAAAGGGGAATAAGTTCCTTTTGTATAAATAAAGGGCTACAGGAAATTAACGAGCAAGAATACATTGAAACTTTAAAAGATATTATTTCTAAACAAACTAAAAAAAGTAAAGAAACAAATCCTTTAAAAAGAAATTATAAAGTTGCGCAATATTGTATTTCGAGGGGATTTGAGGGAGATATTGTTTGGGATATATTAAAACTTGAAGGCGATTAAAACAACACTTAGATTATTTCCTTTCTTATTCTAAATTCTTCGGGTAAATAATTATTCTGACGAGTTGCGCTTATCACCTTTAACCAACCCAATCCTAAATTATTATATTTTACCAGATACCATGAAGGTTTAAGCGAATTAATATTTATATTCTCTTTACGCAAAAACTTAATGGCTTGATCTAATTCCAGATTTAATTCCGGAAAAAATTCATTAGTAAAATCTGGTGAAAGGGCCAATGCATGTGCGGGAATAAAATCGCTTCCCTTGATAGTACCCAGATGATTAGGCAGAAAGACCACTTTTAATTTCGAACTTAGTTCCTCCAAATCTTGATAAATCTGTTTATTTTTTGCAGTATAGAGATCGCCTCTACACTCAAATAATTGTTGGTCTGGATCGATACCTATAAACTGCTGTACAACAGTTGATTTTATTGGCTTTATAAATGAGTTTCCTTTAAATACAGCGCTTGATATCTCTGTTTCGTTTGTTTTTTGTAACAATGAAACAAACAAACCTTCGCCATTTAGTTTGTGAGGATAAAAACGATACCCTTCTACTCCATTAAGAACAGATGGCTGTATATTCCATTCGGGATTTACATTTATACTTAGATTTGTAAGCCCATGTTCATCTAATAGCCACTTTACATTTTCTTCATTCTCTGAAGTATTAAAAGTGCAGGTAGAATAAACTAAAACACCATTAGGCGATAAGCAAGAAATGATATCACTTAATATACGTTTTTGTCGTGATGAACACAGATTAACATTATCTATGCTCCAATTAGCGATACTCTCGGGCTCTTTTCTAAACATACCTTCTCCACTACAAGGTGCATCTACTAAAATTAAATCGAATTGCAAACCTGCTTTCGTAAAATAAGCAGGATCATTATTGGTAATCATCACATTGTTACATCCCCAACGAATAACATTTTCTCTAAGAATTAAACTACGTTTATGAATAACCTCATTGGCCACTATTATTTCGTCTTTATTAAAGTTATCTGACAGAATTAAAGTTTTTCCTCCTGGTGCAGCACTTAAATCGAGTATTGAATTAAAATTAAAATTCTGCTTAAGGCCTTTAATCACATAATCTATAAACATTGAACTTGCCTCTTGGGGATAGTATACCCCTGCATGATAATGGGGATCGGAAACAAAAGAGGGTCTTTGATTTAAATATTCTCCTGATGGGCACCAAGGTACCGGATGCTGAATATGCTTTTCAATTTTACGATTATTGTATCGAATACTAGTTAAAGACCCCGAATTAAAAGCCCCTAAATAGAAATCGAACTCCTGCTTAAAAATCGATTTAAGGTGTTCTTGTATTTGATCATTTAATCTTAAATTTTGCATACACAAATATGTTTATTTTTTTTGTGAAAGGCTTAATAATCTTAACTTTAAGACTGATTTAATTATGCGAATAGCTTTATTTACAGATGGTATAAGCCCTTATGTGTTGGGAGGGATGCAAAGACACTCTTATTTTATTTGCAAATACCTGGCGCAAAATGGAATTAAGGTAGATCTTTATCACACCAATCAAAGCTCTCTTGATATAACTAAACTAGATGTTTTTACAGAAGAAGAGAAAAAGAATATTAATTCTATAGTAATTAACTTTCCCTCGCCCGGTAAAATACCCGGTCACTATGTTAGAAACTCTTATGAATATTCGAAAAGGATCTTTAACGAATATATAAAACAAGAATCGGTTGACTTTATATACACCAAAGGCTTTACAGGCTGGTATCTATTGGAGCAACGTGCAAAAGGCAAAATTAGTGCACCAAAGATTGGGGTTAAATTTCATGGTTACGAGATGTTTCAGTATCAACCAAACTTTAAGGCCAGTTTGTCTTCTAACCTATTTTTAAAAAGACCCGTAAGAAAAATTTCTAAATGGTCGGATTTCATATTTTCTTATGGTGGAAAAATTACCGAATTAATCAGCCTCTCGGGTGTTCATCAATCAAAAATAATTGAAATACCAAGTGGCATTAGTAAAGATTTAACCAGAGATGAAGTAACATCTCTAAATACACCTATCCGTTTTTGCTTTGTTGGAAGACCAGAAAGAAGAAAAGGAATTATAGAATTAAACAAAGTAATAACAGCGCTTAGTAATTCGAACAGAAAACATGAATTTGAATTTAAATTTATAGGCCCCATTGAGGATAATCAAAAGTTAAAACTGGAGAATGTAAGCTATGAAGGAGAAATAAGAAACCACATTACCTTATTAAATTTATTGGACAAATGTGATGTATTGGTTTGCCCAAGTTATTCTGAAGGAATGCCCAATGTTATACTAGAGGCTATGTCCAGATCATGTGCTATAATCGCATCTGATGTGGGGGCAATATCCATGATGGTAAACCCGGAAAACGGTATTTTAATAAAACCAGGGGATACTTCTGAATTAAAGTCTGCTATAGAGCAAATACTTTCTAACAAAGAAAAATTAAATTCACTCAAAGCATCTTCACTTAAAAAATGTAAGGAAGACTTTATCTGGGAAAATATAATGGAAAAGTTAATTAGGGTTTTGGATAAGATTACGATTTCTGGTTAATGCTCCTTAAAATGTCTTTTAGGTACTCTGCCTGTATTTCCTGTATTTCCAATAATCGTTTGTTCTGATTAATCATCAAATGATCCATTTTTTCATGAAGTAAGCGAATTTCTAATTCTGCCTTCAAATTTACTTTGTAATCATACTCACTTCTTTTTCTGTCTTTTTCTTCTTTTCTGTTCTGACTCATCATAATAATAGGAGCTTGTATTGAGGCCAAACAAGAAAGAATGAGATTCAGCAAAATAAAAGGATACGGGTCATAACCCTTATTCATAAATACAAATAGGTTTATCAAAATCCAAATGAATATGAAAAGAAAGAATGAAATTATAAACGTCCAGCTTCCTCCAAACTCTGCTATATGATCAGCTAATTTTTGCGAGATTGTATATTCTTCATCAATTGTATCTTCTATATTTTCGGAAAGTAATTTATTAGTGGAAAAAGCTTTTAGTACCTCCTTATCAATATAATCCAATTCGCCGATTTCGGATTTAATTATTTCCTCTATGTATTCTTTTCGGAGCTTATTTAGTTCATCAATTTCAATAAACATCTCTTTAGTTAAATGGGGATGTTTTTCCAAAATGTATCGAAACAAATTATCGCCGATATCTGCAACTCTGTATGCTGCATTAATTTTAATTACTTTACCGGTGATGGCGCATTTAATATCTTCCATAAAAAAACCGGATTTCTCCGGTGATTTAAGTTTATTAGGACAATATAGCCAATAGACCTTCTTCGAGTTGGGTATTGGGCTTAAAACCTATAGTTTTAAACAATTTATCGGAACTACCATAACGGCGTTCTACTTCATAATCGTAACGCTTTTTAGGTGCTTCTATGTAAGAAATTTTAGATTTTGAATTAGTTACCTTAACAATAGCATGAGCCAAATCTTCAATAGTTAATTCATTTTCGTTTGCAATATTGAATATCTCGGCCTGTCCGCCTTTTTCAGCTAACTGAACACAAGCGGTAACGGTATCATCAATATAAGTAAAATCGCGTGTTTGCTTTCCTTGACCGTAAACTGTAATGGGATTGCCAGCTAAAGCTTGTTCCAAAAATCTAGGTATCACCATTCGGTTATCTTGTTTTTTCCCGTATATATTAAAAAAACGTAACGACAATGAATTTAAACCTTTCTCTTCGAATAAGGCCTTAAGGTATATTTCATTATAACGTTTAGCAATAGCATAACTGGTTCTGGGGTCAATTTGAATTTCTTCGGTAAAACTTTTTTCAATTGCAGAATGGCCATATACTCCGGATGTTGAAGCATATATAATTTTTGAAACCCCATGTTTCATTGCCGCATCAGCAATGTTCTTCATGCCAATTACTTCCGTATCCATAGTTTCAACTGGATTATCCGCAACAACGTCAACGCCTAAAACTGCAGCAAAATGGTAAATTTGATCACAACCTTTTGTTAACTCATCCACTACCTGATAATTCCGCACATCACCTATTCGCAAATATATTTTTTGCATTATATCGTGGTCGAGTTTATTTCCACGCAATAAATTGTCTAAAACTGTAACCTCGTTACCCTCTTCAACTAATCGTCTAACCAGGTGAGATCCAATAAATCCAGCACCGCCTGTTACTAAAATTTTTTTCATAGCATGTTCTATAAAGCCCTATAAATATACTAATTAATCTGTTTTAAAACCCTTTTTAAAACCTGTAACTGTTCCTCTGAAAAGTCGAGATGAGTTACAAAACGAACACTCCGCGGCCCAAAAGGAACCGCCCTAATGGAGTTTGTTTCCAACACATTAATAAACGAAGAAACCTCAAAATCTTCTGTTAATTCAAAAATTACAATATTAGTCTTTACCGGTAAAATAGACTTAACATAAGGCATTTGAAAAAGAAAAGTCTCAATCTCTTTGGCTCTCCTGTGGTCCTCCTCTAAACGTTGGATGTGATGATCCAATGCAAATATTCCGGCCTTGGCTAAATAACCCACTTGGCGCATGCCTCCTCCCCAACGTTTTCTTACCCTTCGAGCCTCTTTTATAAAGGACTTATTACCTATTAACAAAGAACCAATGGGAGCACCGAGACCCTTAGAAAGGCAAATAGATAAGCTGTTAAACAAAGGGCCTACTTGGTACGGCTGATAACCTGCAGCAACACTGGCATTAAAAAAACGAGCTCCATCTAAATGAAGAGGGATATTAAGTTGTTGGGAGAGCTTGGAAATTTCACTCATTGCTTCTAGAGAATAATAACTACCTCCCGCTTTATTACCGGTATTCTCCAACGAAATTAAAGCTGTTTTAGGCAACCAATCGAAATCCGAATTAACAGATGCCGCAATTTGACTGGCAGATAAACATCCATTTTCTCCCTTTAATAATTTAATTTGAACACCCGAATTAGAGGCTACTCCGGCATTTTCATAATGATAAATATGAGATAATTCATCACAAATAAGTTCATCGCCAGATTTGGTATGAACATTTATAGCAATTTGATTCGTCATGGTTCCACTCGGACAAAACAAGGCGGATTCGTGCCCGAACAACATGGCCACTTTATTTTCTAATTCTAATACTGTTGGATCTTCATTAAAAACATCATCTCCTACTTCTGCTGCAAACATTTCTTCCAGCATAGCTTTGGTGGGCTTTGTAACTGTATCACTTCGTAAATCAATAATATTATTTTCCATATCATTAAAAGATTATTTAAAAAGAAATGCGATTATAGTATTACAGTTTTTTAAATCCATTAGAATATGCCATCATATTTATCATTCTAAACAATAATCGGCTTCCCACGTTAGCATCCCATTCGTCTTTACCCGGAGATACTTCGTTTATATCGCAGCCAATAATTGTTCTTCCACTCTGGGCAAGAATTTGTATTAAGTGACATGCTTCTTCAAATTCGAAACCACCCGGAACTGGTGTTCCGGTATTGGGGCACATCTTCGGATCTAAACCATCAATATCAAAACTCACATAAACCTTTTTTGGAAGTTGCTTAATAATTTCTTTATGTAGTTCTGCCACCTTTTTTCCTTTATAAAGCTGATGCTTCATATCCTTATCAAAATAACATACAATGCGCCCTTTATTCTTTTTAATCAAATCGTATTCTTCCTCACAGTAATCCCTTATGCCCACTTGCACCAGTTTTTTTAGCTCCTTAATCTTTAAGGCATTATAAAAAATTGAAGCGTGAGAAAATTCAAAACCCTCATAAGCCGCTCTTAAATCGGCATGAGCATCAATATGCAAAACACCAAAATCTCCGTGCTTAGCAGCAAGAGCTTGCAAATAACCAAGAGGGGTACTATGATCGCCACCAAGCAAAACAACTAATTTACCTTGCTTTAAAAAATGTGATGTACGCTCTTTTACCTCATTAACCATATTAAAACAGGCCTTGTTCACACTCTCCTGAATTTTTTTCATCTCTTTATTTTTATCGGGTGTTAAACCTGATGCTAATAAATCAATATATTTCTCGGCTTGTTTACGCAGCTTTAGGCTTTCGGCTTTCATTTTTTTCGGAACTTGTTCCATGGCTACGCCTAATTTCCAAGCATTGGGCAAAAAGGGATCAAATAAATCAACTTGTGCAGAGGCCTCAAAAACGGCCTCGGGTCCATTTACTGTTCCACCCCCATAACTAACGGTTACTTCCCAGGGCACAGGGACTACCACCACATTTGACTCTTCGGTTGTAAAAGGGAGGCCAAACAAATTAGCGTCTTTTTGTCCGATATTATTTGGATTGAAATTTTTGATTTTTTCTTTTAATGACATAACATTTAAATTTTATTGGTTTATGAGTTAGAAGGTTGAGAAGGTATAGGAAATTCATAATTCATAATTTAAATTTTATAAAATATCTATGATTTACTCTAAATATTATTAACTAAGAATTCATACAATTCAATCATTGTTTTTATATCGTGTTTATGAACACGCTCGTCTGGACTGTGCACATGATCCTCGGGAGCTCCAATAAAACACCAATCCCAAGGAAACGATGTGCGCTGTAGTGCATTACCATCACTACCTCCGGCAGATTCAACTTCTAACTGATAATCGATTCCACTATTATTTGCTAATTCTATAATACGATTAACAAATTCTTTTCGGGGAAGGCCCGTATCACGCATAGAGATAACAACTCCTTTACCCGGATGAACACCATCGGTAACCCATGTTATATCACTAATTAAAGCTTTTGTAATCGCAAAATTTTCGTATAACCATTTACCGGCTACTTCAGCCGATCCACCACCAGTTTCTTCCCAGCAACTAAATACGATAGCGCCGTTTTCTATGGTTTCGCATAACTTTAAGGCTACATATAATCCCAACCGGTCATCCATGTAACAATTCTGCACATATTCCTCATCTTCTCTCCAATTGGGTTTAAAAGTTAAAGTGGTTCCGCGATCTATTTCTCGATGGAACTCATAGTACATCGATTTGTCCTCATTAACAATAAGCTTGCATTCGATAGGCCCTATTGAATCGTTACCCACTAAAGTATAACCGGTTTCTGCCCTTGGTCCGCCAATTTTAACCAATTGATTTCCATAACGAACCGTGAACCCAATTGAATCCTGATGCGCAAAAACAGCTACATTAGGTATTCCAAATACCAGAATTATAGTATCCTGAAAACCTGGTCCATGGTATATTTTAGGCCTTACTTTCCAGTCATCCTTATTATCTTTAATATAATTTAATAAGAAATCGGCAATAGGTCTTTCTGCGCCGGCCGGAGCATGAATATTTTGTAATTTTTTTAAAAGTTCCATATCATGATGTTTTAAGATACGATAAATTTATACCTTCTAATTTATTAAATAGTTCTAATACCTTATCGGCATAAGATTTTCTAACCGCAATTGTAAAATTACAATTAAGCTGCATTTGTTGATCGATTAATATCAACTCAAACTGCTTTATTATTCTCATTACTTCATTAGTTAAAATATAATCAAAGGAGATTTGATAATACTCCATAATATGCTTTTCAATAATTTCTGCGTTTTGCAATGCATGTTTTGCAGCCTCCCTATATGCATTTATTAATCCGGATACCCCCAGTAAACTTCCCCCAAAATATCTGACCACTACAACCAGAACGTTAGTAACGCCAAACGACTTAAGCTGATTTAGGATAGGTTTACCGGCAGATCCATTTGGCTCTCCATCGTCGTTGGATCTGAAACCCTCTTGATGAGGACCAATAAAGTAGGCATAACACCAATGATTGGCAGCGGGATGTTCTTTCTTTAATTGAATTATAAATTCTTTAACTTCTTTTTCATTAGTTAAGGGATAGGCATAACCTATAAATTTACTTCCCCTGTCGCGAAATAAGCCCTCTGATGCAGTGTGAATGGTTTTATATGTATCATTAACAAAAAGCATTTAAGCAAAAGCAATTATAAAGATTGAAAATAAGGCTAACACAATACCTATCCAATTAGTTTTAGAAAGCTTTTCTTTAAATATTAGAAATGCGGCAAAAGTTGAGATTGCCAGAATACCCATGTTATTTACAGGAAAGAAAACAGAGGGAGAAAATATCTTTTCGTTTAAACAACGAATAACAAAATACATTGAAAAATAATTAACGAAGCCAATTAAAACACCGGCAAATAATGAAGCTAACTGAATCCTTAATTTACCAATTGCCAAATTATAAAGGAAAGTTAATGTTCCAATTATTCCGGCAGTTCCAAAAATTACAGAAAGGAAAAGTGTAAAAGTATTATCATCTAAATAATAACGTTGAGCGTAATTAATACTACTATCAATTAACCCCGAACCGAAGAAGATTAACAAAGGGAAAATATAGAGTTTTTTATCTACCAATTGTTCCGGAGCACTTTTACTGTCTTTTTGTGAAGTTAAAAATACGGCTATTAGAGCCAGTATAAGTCCAAACACCTTTATTGCATTTAAGTTATCGCCATATAATATTACCGCCACGCCTACCGGAATTACGATAGACATTTTGTTGGCAACACCAGCAACGGTAATTCCTAATTTCTGAGTAGTAACCGATATAATATTTAGTATCAAGATAAAAACAAAGCCGAGCATAAAGGCAATTATAAACCAAGGCTGTTTCGGCAATTCAATTACAGGAATGTTAGCAGTTGAGGTAATAAAACCCATAGTAGCTGCCACGTAATAATTTGCCACAATAGCCTGAAAGGCATTTAGTTTTAAATTATCAAGCACCTTAAAGCTTATAGCCAGAAGCATACTCGACAGAATACTAAGAAGTATGTTTATCATCATTAAAAAAGATTAATAATTTATTATTATCCAAATTTATTTCTTCTAGCGGTGTTCCTGAAAAATTTGGGGCTGCAACACCCGAATTTAACATCACATTACTCTCCAGTTTTCTGATCTCATCCCACAATCCGTCATTAATAAAAGAAGTAAGTAACTGCCTTCCTCCTTCAATAATAACCGATTGAATTTTAAGCTCGAACAAAGCATCAAGTATAGTGGAAGTATTTTTATCACTTATCTTTTTAAACGTAATATTATTTTGCAACTCTTCCTTTTTATTATTTAAAACAATAGTTTCAGCATCTGAATTAAACAAATTAAGCGTGCCAGGTAATTCCAGATTAAAATCAACTACAATTCTTTTAGGATTTGGGCCATACACCAAACGAGATGTTAAAAGAGGATTATCAATAAGAGCCGTGTTTTTACCAATTAGAATAGCAGGCTCATGAGTACGCCAGAAATGATTAAGCATATTAAAATAATCATTACTAATTTTACTTTGTTTCTCGCTCCAAATATAACCATCCGCACTTTGAGCCCATTTTAAAATAACATACGGTCTTTTCTTTTCAACCCAAGTAAAAAATCGTTTATTTAAAACCCTACCTTCTTTTTCCAAAACACCAGTAATAACTTCGATATTATGCTTTCTTAATAATTGAATGCCTTTACCCGATACTAATTCAAACGGATCCGTGTTACATATTACCACTTTAGGAATTTTACTTTCGATGATTAAATTAGCACATGGTGGTGTTTTACCGAAGTGCGAACAAGGCTCTAAATTAACATACAAAGTAGCCCGAGAGAGCAATGATTTATCTTTAACACTGTTTATAGCATTTACCTCCGCATGGGGCCCGCCATATTGCTGATGATAACCTTCGCCTATTATGTTGCCGTCACATACAATTACACATCCCACCAGTGGATTTGGAGCCACGTACCCAACACCATTAATGGCTAATTCAAAACATCGTTTTATATACGTACTGTTGGTATCCAATGGAGTTTATATGAAGTTTTCTTGATTGTATTAATTGTCCATAAACAGATATAAATCTTTATCAATCATACCTTGCAAAGATTCATTCCTTTCTTTACCAAAAACAAAATTTAACTGGCGGGTAGTTAATTTAATGGAAGGATATCCGGTAAACATTCTACAATAAAAGTAAGCGCCGCTATAATATTTATTTCGCAGCATCCACGCAGTATTAATGTTTCCTGAATAACGCTCTCTTAAAAATCCTGAATAGACTGTATAATCAGAAATTTTTTGTTGAAGTCTTTCAAAGATCTGTTCTGCTTTTCGGGGCTTTTCTTTAAACTCCAATAAAGCATTTATATTTAAACGATGGATAGACGTTAATGCTTTCTCGAAATTTAGCAATCCGTCCGGATTAAAATAATTAGGATAATACTTTGCAAATCTTTTTAACAAGGAAATACCCATTGCATCACACAACGATTCATTAAACTCATAGGGTAAGTCTATGTTAATCTTTTGAACATATTGATGAGTGGCTTCATGAAAAATAATAAATGTAACCTCCTCATTATAATAACTTAATAAACGTAAATTAATTTTTGCTGATGAATTACCTGCTGTTCTGTATAAGTAGCTGACCTTTCCAGTTTCTTTTACTTTATCTAAAAATTGAAAAGCCTTTAAACTATCGTTATTAAAAAAGGTGAAATCTTTAAAACCTTCGGGTACTTTAAGCTTATCTTGTTCACTTAAATAAACATAATAATAAAGTGCGGTATCCAACGTTTTGTAATTTGAATAAAACTGAGCGGTATCAATTTTATAGTCGGTACTATCTGCAATAAACTTTTTGATATCGAAAATAAGCTGAAATTTATCCTCGTATACCTCCTGTGCGGATGTATTATTGATAATAAATAAACACAAAATCAAAAATGAAAATTCTTTTAGCATGGTTTTTAAAATCCTATAATAATTGTGTTCTAAATTATCTAATTGGAATATTCGTTTTAATTCGCTTTTTACTAAAACAAAAAACCCCGATTGCTCGGGGTTTATAATTTGGATTGATTTACACTACAATCTTTCAGCTTCAATTATATAATTATTTGGAGCAGAAAAAGCAGAATCAGTTCCACTTAATTTTAAAGCGTCTTTTTTATATTCATCAATTTTAAAATACAAAGTATCGTTATTCCATAAAAGTTTCAACTCTTCTTTTCCTTCAACAATATAACCAACCGGAATGTATTTATCCTGAGCAACATTTTCACTTACCTTAATTGTTAAAGCCATGTTACAATTGGCTTGATTAACATTTGGACAATCATCAAAACGCAAATCGATCCAATTTCCATTACCAACTAGCGCACTATCTTTACCCTTAATTGGCAAAACAATATTTTTTACAGACCATTTACCTTCTAGTTTTTCTGCAACACGTTGTTCTTTAGAAAACCTATTACAAGCTGTTAGGGCTATAGCACTTATAGCAAAAATTGAAAGTGATTTGATAAATTTCATGTACATAATTTATTTCTCACAAAAATAATGGAAATAATGAAAAATCAAAGCCCCTTATTGCTTTAATTACGGGCTTTAAACTCTTTTTTTCCTTTTTCTAAGAAATTGATATAGTTCTGTATATCAGGATTGTATGATTCCGGGCTTGTGAGATTATTTTCACTCTTATCCACCAAAACATAGTATGGTTGTGAGTTTGTTTGATATTTTTCGGTTTGAAAATTACTCCACTTATTCCCTATAGTTTTAATTTTTTTTCCGGTTGTAGCCGAAATAAACTGCTCGTTTGCAGGCAAATCAGTTTTATCGTCAACATACAACGACACCAATACATAATCGTTCTGTAAAATACCTAACACCCTTGGATCAGACCATACGTTGTCTTCCATTTTTCGGCAATTAACACAAGTTTTACCGGTAAAATCAATCATTAAAGGTTTGTTTACTTTCTTAGCATACTCAAGTGCTAACTGATAATCGTGAAAGCAGTTTAAACCGTGCGGACAATGATCAGGGTTGGTGCCTGGAATAGTTTCAGAATTTAGATCCGATTTGTTTCCTAATTTCCATCCTTCGTTATAGTGCAAAGGAGGCGGAAAACCACTTATTAACTTAAGTGGAGCTCCCCACATACCCGGAACCAAATAAACCACAAAACTAAAACTTACAATAGCCATCAATAGACGTGGAATTGACACGAAGGGCAAATCGCTATCGTGGGATAATTTTATTTTTCCTAACAAATAAAAACCCAGCAAAGCAAAAATTACCACCCAAAGGGCAATAAAAATCTCGCGGGTTAAAATACCCCAACCATAAGCTAAATCTACATTAGATAAGAACTTAAGAGCTAATGCTAATTCCAATAGCCCTAAAACAACTTTAACTGAGTTCAACCACCCTCCAGCTTTAGGCAAAGAATTTAACCAACCCGGAAACATTGCAAATAACCCGAAAGGAAGTGCCAGAGCAGAACTAAAACCAAACATGCCCATTAAAGGTCCCGCACTAGATCCATTAACGGCGGCCTCAACCAATAATGTTCCAATTATGGGTCCGGTACATGAAAATGAAACTAATGACAAGGTAAAAGCCATAAAAAAGATCCCAATAAACCCTCCCCTGTCCGATGCTGCATCCATTTTATTTACAAACGAGGCCGGAAGAACAATCTCAAAAGCCCCTAAAAAAGAAATAGCAAAAACTAATAAAATGATAAAGAAAATAAAATTAAATATCCCGTTAGAGGCCAGTTCATTTAGGGCATCTGGTCCAAGGGCTTTGGTAATAATAAATCCTAGAACCGTATAAATAAAAATAATATTAAAGCTATAAAGTAGCGCATTACTTAATCCTTTTGCTTTGGTTTTGCTGCGTTTAGTAAAAAAAGCAACGGTCATGGGTATCATCGGAAACACGCAAGGCGTTAGTAAAGCTAAGAGTCCGCCCAAAAATCCGGCCCAAAAAATTCCCCAACCACTTCTCTCCTTTTGCGGAAGTTCAGAAACTATACTTGCGCTTAGTTTATCAACTTCAATAGTATCGGAATTTACAACCGGTTGCTGATTTTTAGAAGTATCGGCAGTGCTCTTTTCAATTACTGCAGAATTTACATCTTGCTTTTTAATTCCTTCATCAGGTGTATTAGAATCGGACGCTTTATCAGGCAAAACTCCTTTTACATTAATTTCAAATGTATTATCGAGCATCACGCATTGTGTACTGCAGGCCTGAAACTCTGCTAAAACATTTATTTTAAATTCTTTAGTTGATTTTATCTTTATATTCTGTGTAAAAAGGGCCTCTTTTTCAAAATACAATACATCCATCTGAAAACCCTCATCAAACTCCTTTTTGGGTTTTGCCTCTGATATATTTCCATCCAGCGCATACTGAGCGCTTGGGGTAAAAGTAAAGGAAGTTGGAAAAGGCCCATCACCCGGATTCATCGAGTATATATGCCATCCCTTATCAATTTTAGCCTTAAAAATTAAGGTTACCAAATTTTTTCCATTGTATTTAACTTCATGCGACCATTTAACGGGATTTAAAATCTGAGCATCTACAAATAAGGATGTTAAACAAAGGCAGAGAAAAGTATAAATTAATTTGAACATTTTAACCAATTTTCTTCTAATGTAACACAAACATAAGCTTTTAAGACAATAAAAGTAAAGCCGAATCCGCCTCATTTTGTTAAAGAATGTTTACAGCTAATACCAGAACGATTTAAAGCTTACAATAAAGCTGCTTAGAGCCAATTTAAGGGGCTAAATGAAAAACGAAATAATAAGCACAAACCAAAATTATGATTCACTTTTATTCTAAATAAAAAGATAAAAAATAGCATGGCCTCATTTAATTAAACGAGTAATGATTTTGTAATGGACTGGTCATTATTTACCTTTTTAATTATTTATATAAAAATTGAGGTTATTAACACTTTTAATCTTAAATAAAGATTTGACAGAACGCTTTTTTACCTCTAAATTTGAAAGTTAAAAATCAGTTTCAATGGATATTTTTGAAAAATTAAAAAACAATCGTGGGCCTCTAGGCCAACACTC
>Ga0068876_10001783_pt1 | contig 16384 bp, 18 predicted proteins | sample NOAtaG_6_FD_66442 | JGI IMG/M metagenome (GOLD analysis project Ga0068876, IMG submission 66442) | Freshwater lake microbial communities from Lake Erie, under a cyanobacterial bloom - NOAA_Erie_Diel5S_2200h metaG | ecosystem: Environmental > Aquatic > Freshwater > Lake | place: USA: Ohio, Lake... | reverse complement strand
ACAAACAAGAGTTGTCATTTTGGGTGGCTGCACTGTTGTAATTGCAAGCGGCATTGTCTGTGCAGCCCAGTATAGCCGGAGGGAAATTGGCAGCACTGATGCCGGGCACAATGATAAATGTCCCATTGGCCATGTACAAAGTGTCTCCGTTCTGCGATACACTCGAAAAGCCATTGGCTGCGGTTTGGGCGTTTATGGCATTGCTAGCATTCACAGCGTTGTCCGCACTACTGCTGTGCAACGCATACGGCACACTCAACATCTGCTGAGTGCCTAAATCTGTGCTGCCCATCATCACATGCAAAAATTTGGCGCCACTGCCCCAGTTGATACTGCTAAAGTTGCCTTGTGATACAACCCCATTGCCCACCACACAGCTCACCAATCCTTGGGCATTGCTGGTTAAGGCATGAGATTCTTGGTAAACAACAGTTCCACTGGCAGTGCCGTCATGAATCATGAATGTCAAACTCACCGCACTGCTGGCCATTACCGATCCGTCTGCATTGCGCATCACGGTTTGGTAGGGGATCCCCTGAGGGGATTGAGCGACAAGCGATGAAGTGAGAAGGAGACAGGTAACCATTAAGATTACATTTTGAAACAAGATTTTTTTCATGGCTTTGAAATTTGTAGGGCGAATATAGGGAAAAAATGCTCACTTCGTGAGCGGGTCAGTCTCGTCTCGGCTCGGCTAAGGCGAGACGAGATGGGACAAGGGGCAAGCTCGGCGGAGGCGACACACGGCACAAGACTGTCTCGGCTGCCTTTTTATGCGCATAATTTATTGGTTGCTATTGGAGCAAATAGAATTGAATTTTGCAAAATGAAACCCACCAAGCTGCAAGAAATTGATCAGTGTATTTTCATCATTCGAGGAAAGGCCATCATGATTGACAGAGATATTGCTTATCTCTTTGGAATTCCCACCAAGCGCATCAATGAGATGCTTAAAAGAAATGTCAATCGTTTTCCTGATTATTACTTTTTCAAGCTAAACAATAACGAGAAATATGAACTGGTCGCAAATTGCGACCGGTTTAGCAAACTAAAACACTCCTCTCATCCTCCCATTGCCTTCACAGAATATGGGGTATCCATGTTGGCCACTTTAGCGAAAAGTGAAATGGCGGCAAAAATAAGTATTAACATTATCGATGCCTTTGTTCGGATGAAACACGCCGAGAATAATGGGAGCGTTTTGTCAATGGAGATCCATCAACTGGTTCAAAAAACCAATAAACATGAAAAGGAAATTGAATGGTTGATGCAACCATTTGAGCAACCGAATAATAAAACCCAAGGCATCTTCTTCAACAACCAGATCTTTGATGCCTATGCCTTCAGCAGTGATTTGATTAAAAGCGCCAAGAAGTCCATTGTACTCATTGACAACTACATCGATGAAACCACCTTACTGCAATTGTCCAAGAGAAATGCAGGCGTATCCTGCGTGATTTATACAGAACGCATCACACCAGCAATGAAATTAGACCTTGAAAAACACAATTCTCAATATTCATCCATCGCAATACGCATACTGAAAAATGTACATGATCGGTTTCTGATCATTGACAACAAAGAACTCTATCACCTTGGAGCCTCATTGAAAGATTTGGGCAAACGATGGTTTGCGTTTTCGAGGATCGATGGATTTTTGGGGGAGATATTGGCACGATTGAAGTAACACTCATTCTGTAGCGAAGCTTCGCTAATCACTCTGAAAAGACCACCCCGTCTCGGCTTAGCCGAGACCAGACGAGACCAGACGAGACAAGGGGGACAGAGAGACATCTCCCCTCCTGCCTGAGCGAAGCGAAGGAAAGGAGGGGTGGACAGACGAGCGCAGCGATGGCTGGACGGGGTGGTCTTTTTTCGGACCTATTCCGGCTATCCGGGGTATGGCAATAGCTCACCTACTAACTGAGCGCAGTGAAGGAGAGGAGGGTGGTCATTTTTGAGGAACCAGTTCGCTCTCGGGATAAAGCAACAAGTCCGGCTCCGCCAAGCGGGTCAGTCTCGGCTGAGCCGAGACAGGTCTCGGATTCGTCGGGGGGGACATGGAATAAGCTTCGCTCTCTCTACCTCATCATCCATCACTTCATCTACTCATCCCTCCTACTTTCGCCTAGTACAAGTACCGAATAGTGAGGCAGACGGGGTGATCAAGCATAAACCCGCATAATTTATAGGTTGATTGCTGAGGTTATCTGATGGAAATTTGAAAAATGAATTCGTCAATTAACATTGCCATTTCCGAGGCCAAGATTTTCTTGATAAGAGGCAAACATGTAATGTTAGATAAAGACTTAGCCTCTATCTATGGCGTTCCCACCAAGCGGCTATCAGAACAAGTCAAGAGAAATCAACAGCGCTTCCCCCAACACTTTATGTTCCAACTTACGAATGAAGAATGGATCGCATTAAGGTCGCAAAATGCGACCTTAAATATTTCAGACAACCCAACAAAAAGAAGAGGGGCGCATTCAAAATACCTGCCCTATGTATTCACTGAGCATGGAGTATCCATGCTATCCGCAGTCTTAAAATCCCCATTGGCCATCCAAGTAAGCATTCAAATTATAGAAGCATTTGTGCATTTCAGAAGTATCATATATACCCAAGATAGTCATAGTTGGATAAGGCAAACGATTGGAGAGTTAAGCCATCAGCTTCAAGATCATGAGAAAAAAATTGCGGGTATTTTGAATCAAATGAATAAAACAAACGCTCACTTGAAACAAGGCATCTTCTTCAACAACCAAATCTTTGATGCCTATGCCTTCAGCAGTGATTTAATCAAAAGCGCCAAGAAGTCTCTTGTATTAATTGACAACTACATCGATGAAACCACCTTATTGCAATTGTCCAAGAGAAAGGAAAATGTTACCTGCGTGATTTATACAGAACGCATCACACCAGCAATAACATTAGACCTTGAAAAACACAATTCTCAATATTCATCCATCGCAATACGCATACTGAAAAATGTACATGATCGGTTTCTAATCATTGACAATAAAGAACTCTATCACCTTGGAGCCTCATTGAAAGATTTGGGGAAACGTTGGTTTGCTTTTTCGCGCATCGATGGTTTTTTGAATGAGGTGCAGTCACGATTGAAGTAAGTCTCTTTCTGTAGCGAAGCTTCGCTACTCGCTCTGAAAAAACCACCCCGTCTCGTCTCGTCTCGGCTGAGCCGAGACGAGACAAGCCACCCCTCCTCGCGAGTAGCGAAGCCTCGCTATCGCGACCGCTTCGCGGTAGGAGGGGAAATGTTGTCCGCTCTCGCTACCTCAACACTTTATCACCACGCCACCTCGTCACTTCATCCCCCTTCATCAACAAAAAAGCCCTGTTTCCAGAGCTTTTGATTTCGGCGGTCGGGACGGGACTCGAACCCGTCTCGGCTCAGCCGAGATGACAGGCAATCCATTCAAGTGAATTCATGCACTACATTAATCTCTTGAGTGCTTAACCAACGAAAATACTCTGGCTTGCACTTTTTTAAAGATTTTTCTCTGATGAGCGCTTCCCGCTTAGAAAAAAATCGCTGAACAAAAATCAATTGCCAAGGCCCCTTATTTTTCGTAAATCTACTTTTATCCGCGTTATGCTCCTCCAATCGAGCATTCACATTTTCAGTAAAACCTTTGTAATAAACCTTTGCACTCTCAGAATACAAAATATAAACAAAATACATAGCAAAATAGGGTTCACAAAAAAAGCTCTGATAAACAGAGCTTTTGATTTTGGCGGTCGGGACGGGACTCGAACCCGCGACCCCATGCGTGACAGGCATGTATTCTAACCAACTGAACTACCCGACCGTTTTACTTTCCTTTGAAAGCGGATGCAAAAATACAAAGTTTTATCTCTTTTCCAAATATTTTTTTGAAATAATTCTATTTCTAAAACTTCCAGAACAAACTGATAAACGGCGCAGGGAAAGAAATTCGATCTGCATCATCTTTCGGTTGGAAACTCATCCCCGCCATACTCAATTGCCAAGCAAACTTTTCAGACGTCTGCCAACGCATACCTGGCGAAACAAAGATAAAATTACTATGCTTGGAATAATCTTTTGTGCGGAAATTCGCATCTGGATAGCGGAACATAGAATCGAAGATAAAGCTCGACTTCGGTCCCACCCTGAACATTCCCGCTATCGATGTCATTGGCATCTTGAAACTTCCATTCAAATTAAAATTCAAGTATCCCGCCGACAAGGTGATGTTATTCAGACGGTCTCCAAAGGTGACATTGCCAAAGGTCAAGTGGCCGTAACCTCTAAAATTAGCAAAATAACCAGATGTCATGGCCAAGGTACCTACTGAGAAATTGATTTTCGGATTGGCCGTTGGAATACTATACTTCACGGCCAACGCCAGAGGACTCGCGATCCAAGAGGTCATGATTCCAACACTTAAACGATCGGTAACGGCAAAGTGTACCTCTGGTCCATGTATGTTCGTCATGGCATAATTCTCTCCTTTTTTGACAGGCAAAGCATTGGTGGTGACGCTGTAGCGCGTAGTGAAGGGACCCGAATCCAAATATCGTCCACCGGTAATGAATTTATCCTCTGCATTGAACTCCGCCTCCAACTCGATTTTCTTCAAATTTTTAAGGTCTGATTTTAAGATGAACAATTTACCCACTTCATCCGTCAACAGCATCATTTGCTTTCCATCATCGGAGAGGATAAAACCTTCATATACTCTATTGTTCTTGAGCGTGATAATATACTTCGCCTCGTTTTTAGAACCCTCCTGCCCCATTGTAAAATGAGAGAAGATCATGAAAATGCCTAATGTGATAATCCAATTTTTCATACTGCTCAATTTAGAATTTTTTGAATAAAGTGATCATGGGTAAAGGAATACTAACGGGTCTATTTCTATCGCTTCTCACCACTGAAGTTTGAGCAATGGCAAACTGCCAAGCAAAATTCTCCGTGGATTGGAATCGCATTCCCGGTGCTAAAAAAACGAAAGTCGCATTGTATGGGGCATACGAAACTTCATGATAATACGCGTAATTTCCTGAAATCGGATCAAAGAAATTGGTGGTACTCACCTGTTCTTTTTTGCCTTCCACTGCGCCAATCATGGAATCAAATATGAAAGTTGCCTTCTTTCCTACGCGAAATACTCCCCCTAAAGAAACCACAGGTCCGTGCAATGGATATGCCTTCTGCATCGGAATATCGTCTGGGCCAATGAATTGACCGATGAACCCCCAATTATTGCCGGACCCTCCTCTCCAATCATAGTAATTATCCACTCCCTTCGTTCCATCAGCAATAAATCTCCTACCACTGCGATAATACAAATACCCTCCCGAGATCGTTACATTAGAATTTCTGCCGCCAAAGGTGACATTGGCAAACGATAAGTTACCAAAACCCCTGAAGCCTTGAATAAATCCGGAGGACATCATCAAAGAACCCAATGAGAAATGGACCTTCTCGTGCCTGGATAAAAAGGAGTACTTCATTGCCAGGGCCAAGGGACTGGAGACCCAAGTGGTCATGATCCCTACATTGAATCGATCCGTCAGTGCAAAATGAATTTCTGGTCCGTGAAAATTCAACATACCATAATTCTCTCCTTTTTTAATAGGAAAAGCATTGGTAGTAAAAATATGGCGTGTCGAAAAAGGATGCTCCTCCGAATAGGTACCTGGAGTTTCTGCGGCTTTATCTTCTTTGGCCGTAACCGGCTTGATCAAGCGCAGCTGCATTTTGGGAATATAGATTTTGCCCAAATTTTCACTTTCCATTAATATCTCTTTTCCATCGTCGGATAGTATCAATCCAATGTATTCCGTTCCATCCGTTTTTACCACCTTCATTCTCTCTGAAGTTGGCTGACTTTGCGCCATGTTCCAAAAACCCATGAAGCAAAGCGTGAGGGTAATCAATTGTTTTCTCATAATGCAATGATATTCATTTATTTTAAATTGAGCTATGATTAATGTCCTTCTGATAAATATTTTTTCAATCCCTCCCTTAGGCAAACTACCGCATTGGCCAAATCTTCTTGATTCAACACATACGCTAATCTCACTTGATTTTTACCACTGCCCGGGGTAGCGTAAAATCCGGAGGCCGGTGCCATCATCACCGTTTGACCGTTATGTGAAAAAGACTCTAACATCCATTGGCAAAAGTGATCTGAATCCTGAATGGGCAATTGGGCAATGCAATAAAAAGCACCTTGGGGCTTAGGACAAATGACCCCTTCTATCTGATTCAATCCATTCACCAATACATCTCTTCGGGTAACATATTCTTGCACAACATCGTCAAAATATTGCTTAGGTGTAGCCAAAGCGGCCATCGAAGCCCATTGGCCAAAAGTAGGAGGTGAAAGACGTGCCTGTCCAAATTTCAAAGCCGCCGCCATCAACTCCTTGTTTCTGGAAATCATCGCGCCAATTCTTGCACCACACATACTATAACGCTTACTCACACTGTCAATCATAATGGCATTTTGCTCTAAACCTGCTAGATTAAGCACGGAAAAAGGCACTGCACCTTCATACATGAACTCCCTGTACACCTCGTCTGCATATAAAAACAAGTTGTACTTTAATACCAAATCTCTCAATTGCTCCAATTCTTGTTGAGAATACAAATAGCCGGTTGGATTACCCGGATTACAAATCAATATTCCTTTGGTCTTATCCGTAATCTTGCTTTCAAAATCGGCAATGGGAGGCAATGCAAATCCATCATCAATCTTAGCCGTAACCGGCACCACTTTGGCTCCTGCCATCACCGCAAAACCATTGTAATTGGCGTAGAACGGCTCAGGAATAATCACTTCATCGCCCGGATTCAGGGTGGACATGAATGCAAATACAAGTGCCTCGGATCCGCCTGTGGTGACCATGATATTCCCTACTTCCAGTGGAATATTTTTTGAAGCATAATATCCTTGTAGTCCTTGCCGATAAGCCAACATTCCCTCTGAATTGGAATATTCAATTACACGAGCATCTTGTCTGCGCATTGCGTCTCTTACCACTTCAGGAGTTTCAATATCGGGCTGACCGATGTTGAGATGATACACCTTTATTCCCTTGCTTTTTGCGGCTTCTGAAAAAGGAACTAATTTCCTGATCGGAGAGGCCGGCATTTGGTCTGCTTTCTGACTTAATTGGGGCATGGTTTCAATTATTTATTGACAAAGGTAAGGGAAGATATTTCCCTCCACGTCCTCTTTAATGGACAACTTCCCTACTTACCTTTGTGGATAAATTCTGATTGCATGAAAAAACAGCTGCTGTGTGGAATACTCACCCTCTTATTGATCAATGCCCATGCGCAATCCATCGCTCCTTCCACTGCCGATAGTAGCGCAAAAGGGATGTTGGCCATCAAACTCACCCCTTTTACCTTATTGCGCAATATGTGGTTTACTGCACATGTCGATTATGCCTTCCACCCTCAATTTTCGGCTAGTTTAGGATTGAGCCCCAATTTTTTAGCCAAAGGAAATGCATACGAAAGGGATTCCATCTGGCATTATCAAGGAGCCGACACATCCTATTTTGATTATGTAAAAACAGAGGGTAATCCCGGGTTCAGTATTGACCCTGAGATAAGATGGTATCCTAAAGGCGTCTGGAACGGTTGGTTTTTTGGATTGTACAGCTCTCAAAGATTTTCAAGTGCCAAAATCGAAGAGCGCGAGTATCTTCAACAAATCGCGTGGCCGGGAGTAGTGCAGTACATTCCTACCAATACCGGAAATTATCAAATCCTCAGAACCCATGTCAGCGTCACGGGATTTCAAATAGGCTATGTCCAAAGGTGGGGTAAAAGAAAAGAGTGGCTCATTGATATTTTTGCTGGTTTGGGAATCAAATCCACCACTTTTCAATACGAAAATGTAGGTAGTCTTTATCCTGATGTAGCCAGTTCTCAGCCTGGCATTGGTGGACGATTTAATTTTTCCATCGGATACTTATTGCGATAAGATGAGTGAGGAAACTCCCACCCGCATCAACAAGTTTCTGAGTGAAGCTGGTTATTGCTCCCGCCGAGCGGCAGATATTTTAATTGAGGAAAATCGAGTGACCATCAACGGGAATATTCCTGCACTTGGCACTAAAATCACATCCGCTGATGAGATCAGAGTGGATGGAAAATTGATTTTTCCACCCAAGGAACCGCCTGTTTACATTGCTTTTCATAAACCCGTTGGCGTTGTCTGCACTTCAGATCCAAAGGAAAAAAATAATATCATAGACTATCTTCAATTCCCTACTCGAATTTTCCCCATCGGTAGATTGGATAAACCCAGTGAGGGTCTGATATTTCTTACCAATGATGGTGATATCGTCAATAAAATCTTGAGGGCCTCCAATCACCATGAAAAAGAATACATCGTTCGGGTAGATAAACCCATTACCAAAGATTTCATCCGAAAAATGTCCAATGGCTTGCCCATTCTCGATACGATCACCAGGAAATGTTATGTGCGTGAAACCGGAAAGTTTGAATTTAAAATCATACTCACCCAAGGACTGAATCGCCAAATTAGAAGAATGTGTGAGTATCTCAGCTATGAAGTGGTAAAATTGAAACGTGTGAGAATCATGAATGTTACATTGGACATTCCTGTGGGAAAGTGGCGCTACCTCACCCCAATTGAAATAGAGGAATTGAATGTATTACTGGTGGACTCGAAGAAAACATTCGAGAAGCCTAATGAAGTCCAAAAATCTATTGCCACTGAATCGCGCTCTAAAAAAAACAGCCCATCCACCCGCTTTTACCGACATGAAAAGTAAATGGCTCATTCTGTTGGGCTGCATCTCACTGATGATTTACAGCAAAGCAAGATCGCAGAAACCTCGGCTGTTTCCTGAGCATATTCCCATAACAGATTGCACTATAAGAAATTGGCATTTAACACAACCAACAGACTCTATAGATTGGTTTACAGACACGCTGTGCAGCCATGCTGATTTTGAATTCCTATATGTAGAGACGCCCCATATCGCATTGAAGATGCTCATGGATAGCACTCTGGATAGGGCATTTTATGAGTATTACCTGACACTTTTTGAAGACGAAATGGATCCTAAATGGAATAGTTGGTTGGATACATTCTTGATACAGCCTCATTATCATTCAAGAGAGATGTATGTTACCGGTGCTCAATACTGGCTTAAGCACAATTACATCGATATGTCCTTAGGCATGTACGACATGTCAGAGAATACCGAAATTCTGACCATTGCAGTGGGACTAGACGCTTATACGGGCGGTGCACACGCTTTTCAATCTTCGCAAATTTTTAATTTTGATATCGCCCATTCAAGAATCCTCCATTTGGAAGATTGCTTCCCTCCCGAACACCTACCATTGATCGATAAAATTGCACAACTCGAATGGTTACAAAATGACCCTGACTCCATTTTTGCTTTGTCCGATTACGACTTTTTTCTTTCTCCTCATTTTATTTTTGATGAAAACGGATTGCATTTGATGTACAATGCATACGAGATCGGACCTTATGTGATGGGCGCTCCAGAGATTATCATCCCTATGGAAATCTGCCGACCGTTGCTGCATCCCACCTCATGGATAGCTCGCGTTTACAAATAGAAATCCGCCGTCAAGGCTTGATACTCCTTTGTTCGCGCACCTCTGGAGGCCTCTAATGTCAATTCCGAATGCAATACACTCCCTTTGCTTGTTTTGGTCCATTCTAACAGGAATCGATTGGCCTTGGCATCTTGGTTGCCCTTGACGGCACATTCTCTCGATAATAGCCACCCCACCCGCTCTGCCGATTTTTTCCAATATTCCTTTCGATCCAATGGCAATACCACCGCCAAATGACAATCATCACTTCCTATCCGATAAGCCTTTTCCAAAAACAAATCGGGCATTAAAAAACGCTCTTGACGTGCCATGTTTCGATCTTCATCATTTGATTCTAATGCATCTTGATAATACGGTGGATTACAAATGATCAAATCCAATGGATGATCAAAATCTTTAAGTAAAAAATCTCCATGGCTGACGGTGATATTATGAGCAAATGGTGACCGTAGTGCATTATCTCTCGTCTCTTTTGCCGCATTGAGATTGAGGTCTATCCCTTCCCAATGTAATTGAGGAAAACGCTGGGCCATCATTAGGGTAATGACGCCACAACCCGAACCCACATCCAATCCACATCCCTTGTCCATGCGAAGATTTCGAAAAGCCCATGCTCCGAGCAGAACAGCATCTGTTCCTACCTTCATAGCTGAACTAGCATGACGGATAGCAAATCTTTTAAATTGGAAAATACTCATCCTTCTTTGCGCTCTTGCCAGGTGGTGTATCCACCAGACTGCACTTTCCGATCTTCAGGAACCTCCGTCAAAGGCTCACAGGCCTTCCAAGTGGAATGAAGCTCAGCCGGCAATCGCTGGTACCAAGCGGTACCCTCTTGCTTCCAAGACAACATTTCATCCGAAACACTTTTGATCACCTTAGCCGGATTGCCCACCACCACGGAACGATGAGGAACTTCCATCTTTGTTGGCACAAAAGACAATGCGCCGATGATACACTCATCCCCTATTTGTGCATGATCCATGATCACCGCATTCATCCCAACCAAAGTATCTTTACCAATATTGGCTCCATGCACAATGGCTCCATGTCCGATGTGAGCACCTGATTTCAAAGTGATCGTCACTCCGGGAAACTGATGAATGGTGCAGTTTTCTTGTACATTGCATCCATCCTCAATAACAATCATTCCCCAATCACCTCTAATGGCCGCCCCTGGACCGATGTACACATTTTTTCCAATGATCACATTGCCCGTAACTGCCGCTAATGGATGCACAAAGCTGCTGGGATGCACCACGGGAATATAGCCATTGAATGAATAGATCATACTCGTTCAATTACCATAGCAAATCCCTGTCCCACTCCGATGCACATGGTGCAAAGAGCGAATCGCTTTTGACGAAGGTGCAACTCGATAGCGGCTGTATTTACAATACGGGTTCCACTCATTCCCAGTGGATGCCCCAGGGCAATAGCGCCTCCGTTAACATTCAATCTAGGATCATCATCCGCCAACCCTAAAGTACGCGTACAAGCCAATACTTGAGCAGCAAAGGCCTCGTTCACCTCTATAATATCCATTTGATCCAACGTCAAACCCGCTCGCTGCAATGCCAATTTACTCGCCTCTACTGGGCCAATGCCCATGATCCTTGGCTCCACTCCACTTACACCAGTAGCCACAATTCTCGCCAAGGGTTGACAGCCGGATTTTTTCAATCCCGCCTCACTCATTACCAATACTGCTGCGGCTCCATCATTCAGACCCGAGGCATTTCCTACTGAAACGCTGCCCTCTTTTCGGAAGGCAGGTTTCAATGCACTCAATGCTTCAAGGGTGGTTTTAGGTTTGATAAACTCGTCGTCTTTAAAGACAACGGCCTCTCCTTTGCGTTGCGGAATGGATACCTCCACAATCTCTCTGGCCCATCGCCCTTCCATCTGCGCCTTGGTGGCTTTTAACTGAGATTGCAAAGCAAATGCGTCTTGATCTGCCCTCGAGATTTGATGCTGCTCCGCTAGATTTTCAGCCGTCTCACCCATGGCTTCTACTCCATAGACTTCCTTCATTTTGGGATGTACAAATCGCCATCCGAAACTGCTGTCAAACATCTGAGCATCTCTGCCAAATGCGGTGGAAGTTTTAGAAATGACCCACGGTCCGCGTGTCATATTCTCAACACCACCCGCTACGATGATATCCCCCTCACCCGCATGCACAGCTCTGGCCGCGTGGGCAATGGCATTCATTCCTGATGCGCACAATCGATTGATGGTTTCGCCAGGCACCGTTACCGGATAATCCGCTAACAAAAGCGCCATCCTGGCTACATTTCTATTGTCCTCCCCTGCCTGATTAGCGCACCCCATGATGACATCTTGAATATCGTCTGCCTTCAACTGCGGATGCTTATTCAAAATGCCCTTGAGTACGATCGCCGCCAAGTCATCTGTTCTAACGGGAGCCAATGAGCCACCAAAATTTCCTATTGCGGTGCGAACACCTTCCACCAAATATGCGTTCATAACAATTTTTATTGCCCACAAAGATGCCATAAATCTTGATTAGTTTTGACACATGGAGAAAAAAGAACGCCCTCTGATTTTAGTCACCAACGATGATGGAATCACTGCCAAGGGGATTCACTCATTGACGCTCGCGATGTCCACCATTGGCGATGTGATAGTGGTAGCCCCTGATAAACCGCAAAGTGGAATGGGACATGCTGTTACCATTCATCATCCCATCAGAGTAACGCCTGCAGAAGTGCCTTATGCACAAAAAGCCTGGGCATGCAGCGGCACTCCCGTAGATTGCGTTAAAATGGCGCTGTACAATTTATTGGATAGAAAACCAGATATTGTAGTGAGTGGCATCAATCATGGCTCCAACTCCTCTATCAATGTCATTTACTCTGGCACCATGTCCGCTGCAGTGGAAGGTGCCGTAGAGGGCATTCCATCTGTAGGATTTTCTCTGCTAGATTACGATTTAGACGCTGATTTTTCGGCCTCGCAAAAAGTGGCCATTGAAATTGTACAGAAAGTTTTAGCCGACTCTCATTTTCCAGAACATGTTTGTCTGAATGTAAATATCCCGAAAGGTCCATCCGTTGCCGGTATAAAATTCTGTCGTCAGGCGCATGGTATGTGGGTAGAGCAATTCAATGAACGAATAGATCCCTATCAAAAGAAATACTATTGGATGACGGGAGAGTTTGTAGTGAAAGACAAAGGAGAGGACACCGATGATTTTGCATTAAAAAACAACTACGTGTCGGTGGTACCTGTTCAATTTGACCTTACGGCCTATCATGCGTTGACACATATTCAACAATGGGAGATGTAAACAATGGCAGTTAGAAAACATCCATGGGACACCGTATTATACGGAATTATCTTAGGCCTTATCGGGGCAGGTGTTGGTTTTCTGCTGTTTGGGTGGGTATTCACACTGGGTACTTCCACCAATATGGAAACCTTTTTTCATGATTTATTGTACGGGGTAACGGCCATGTACCAAGATAAAGTGGTAACCGTTTCCATACTGACGGATGTTGTTTTATTTTATTATTTTTTGAAAAAAGAATGGTACTACTTGAGTCGTGGAATTTTGTATGTTGTGATTTGCAGCGTGCCGCTCGCCATCTATTTGTATTGAAATGAAAATTTTTATTATTGCAGGCGAAGCATCCGGAGATTTACATGGCAGTCTTCTTGCCAAAGAACTGATTTTACTACAACCGAATATTCAAATCAAGGGTTGGGGTGGCGAAAAGATGAAATCCGCTGGAGTGGATATCTTAAAAGATTACCGCTCTTTGGCATTTATGGGGTTTGTTGAAGTGCTGCTCAATATCCGAACCATCCGGAAAAACTTTTTGGAAATAAAGCAGCAAATTCAACATTTTCAGCCGGACAAGGTAGTTTTTATTGATTATCCTGGTTTCAATTTACGTCTTGCCCCATGGGTAAAAGCACAAGGTATTGAAACCCATTATTACATCTCCCCTACCATTTGGGCTTGGAAAGAAAAACGCGTTTTCACCATCAAAAGATACATTGACAAAATGTACTGTATACTTCCATTTGAGCCGCAGTGGTATACTAAACATGATTACTCAGCCGAATTTGTAGGGCATCCATTGATGGATGAATTGGATGTATTGGACAACGGGTATAACCATCACAAACCTTTTATTTTGCTGGCACCCGGAAGCAGAAAGCAAGAGTTGAAAAGAATATTACCCGTTTTTTTGGCTTTGCTGCCCAAGTTTCCCCAGTATGATTTTATTATCGCGGGAGCCCCTGGCCTCTTGCCAGAGGATTACGCACCGTATCTGACCGAAAAAAGAGTGAAATTGGTATTCAACCAAACTACGGCCCTCATGAAGGGCGCGAGCGCGGGCTGCATTGCGAGTGGAACAGCCACCTTGGAAGCCGGATTGAGAGGATTGCCCATTGTAGTAGGTTATAAAGCACAGCCATTATCCTATCAGATTGCAAAGAGCTTTGTCAAACTCCAATGGATATCCTTAGTCAATCTCATCCTCAATAGAGAAGCTGTTGCTGAGTTGATTCAGGAAGAACTTACCCGAAGTGAATTATACCTCGCCGTGCACAAGCTTCTCACCGAAGAAGGTAGGCAACAGGCATTGCAGATTCAGCAAGAACTAATAAAAGCCCTCGGAGGTCCGGGAGCATCCAAAAAAGTAGCTCAAATGATCATAAAATTTTCTGTATGAGTACTCATCGAATTTTAGTGATGGAAGATGAAGCCAATTTAGGAAAACTGATTCAAATGAATCTTGAGTTAGAGGGTTACCATGTGGTATTGACCGACAATGGAGTGAAGGCCTCTCATCTCATTCAGGAACAAGCCTTCGATGCAATTGTCTCCGACATCATGCTTCCCGGCATTTCAGGTATTCAATTTTGTCAGAATATTCGGGTAAAAGGCATTAAAACTCCCTTGATGTTCATCTCTGCCAAAGGCAGCAGCAAAGAACGCATCGAAGGATTAAAAGCCGGTGCTCAAGACTACCTTCCTAAACCGTTTGATTTAGAGGAACTCTTGTTAAGAGTGAAAAACTTGATTGCGCAGAAGGAAGCTGCTTTGAATGCAAGATCCGAAGCTACTCCCTATCAATTTGAAGGAGGGGTAATCTTATTTGAGGCCTTTGAAATATTGGATAGAAACGGAAATAACATCAAAATTTCCAAGAAAGAGATGATGTTACTCAAACTGCTTACAACTAAAAAGGGACAGGCCGTGAGCCGGGAAGAAATCATGGATGTAGTGTGGGGATATGATATTTTTACCTCCTCTCGAACCATTGACAATCTCATTACTAACTTTAGGAAGTATTTTGAAAAAGATTCAAAAAACCCTCAATTCTTTCACTCGGTGAGAGGAATTGGTTATAAATTCACCGAAAGTTCAGAATAATTTCGATATAAATTTCGTTCTAAAAAAAATTGCATATGAGAAAATTAATCACCTTGGGTTTAATTTCTTTGTCACAACTCGTATCTGCCCAGCAACATGAGAACAAATGCGATATCTCTGTGGAAAAGGCCTACACTCAAAACACTTTCGGAAAAATCGTAGGGTATTATGTTGACTTTAAAAACAACGGCGGAGCGTCTGTGGATGGCATCAAATGGACCGCCCGATTCTATGATAATTTCGGAGATTTAAAAGGTAAAGAAGAGGGCCAATGGCAGTCAGGAAATATTGTAGATCCCATTTCCACAGGCAAAACCGCTATCGATTTGGAGGCGGTTTGGATTGATGGGGCCACCAAAGTATTTATCACTATCGATTTAGTCCATTATACCAATGGAGAAAGTTGTTCGCAAAAACCAAAGTCTCAGAGGAAGAAGAGCTGAAGCAACAGCTATTCTTTGTTCGTATACCTAATAAATTTCACTATAAATATCAGCAAAAAAAAACTGCCTTGAAATTCAAGGCAGCTACCAAACTTTCCATTCGATATTTAATCCACTTTATTCACCTTGATCAATTCTACTTCAAAGATCAATGTGCTGTATGCTGGAATTGTACCCATGTCCTGAGCCCCGTAGGCCAATTGCTGTGGAATATAGAATGTAGTCTTTCCACCTTCTTTCATCAATTGCAATCCCTCCGTCCAACCGGGAATCACCTGATTCAATCCAAATGTCGCGGGCTCGCCTCTTTTGATAGAGCTATCGAAAATGGTACCATCGATCAATCTTCCTTCATAATGAACAGTAACTTCATCATTCTCGTCTGGATTTACTCCTGAACCCTCCACATTATTCTTGTATTGCAAACCAGAAGCCGTTGATTTTACTCCCTCGTTGGATTTGTTCTTCTCTAAAAATGTCTCTCCTTCTTTTCTCGCTTCTGCAGATTTGGCCTCTGCCAATTTGGATAATTCTTGCTGGATGATCCCATTGCACTGCTCCTCTTCCATGGCGAGCACACCACCCGCTAAAGCTGCCTTCATGGCATTGGCTAACATTTCTGTATTCAGTTCTACTACTCCTGCTTGTTTGAGGTTCTTTCCAATCGATACGCCTAATGCGTAGGACAATGAGTCTAGATTATTCATAGGTGCTCCTTTGATTTTTTTTGATTTTTTTTCTTCTTTTTGTGCTTGAACTTGAACACCTCCGATGCATAAAAATGCGAGTGCGAGTGCAATGATTCTTGTTTTCATGTTTTTATTTTTTAGTAGTACAACCCTCTCCAATACAGATCAATTGAACTTCGAATATCAAAGTAGAATAAGGCTCCACTTTTCTTCC
>Ga0068876_10001778_pt1 | contig 16409 bp, 11 predicted proteins | sample NOAtaG_6_FD_66442 | JGI IMG/M metagenome (GOLD analysis project Ga0068876, IMG submission 66442) | Freshwater lake microbial communities from Lake Erie, under a cyanobacterial bloom - NOAA_Erie_Diel5S_2200h metaG | ecosystem: Environmental > Aquatic > Freshwater > Lake | place: USA: Ohio, Lake... | reverse complement strand
TAGTATTGATTTTCAAAAATATATGTTATTTAAACCCCATATTCTTCCCTTTTATCCGGTGGAACAATCCCTGTATTCTTGTTGACCCCGTGGGCACCCACACCGTCCCAAGGTATGGCATATTATACAGAAGGGAATGTCTCATAAATATTATACCGCCTACTACATCCTGATAGACATTAGATTTGTTGAGATAGAATCATCTTTGGGTTGTGTAAAAAGTATTTTGGCGGCGAAAGCCGCCAAAGAATATTTTTTTTAGCGCCCATTTTATTGATTTTACTTCGCAAAATCAACAAAATGGGCGCTTAAAAAAATTATGGGTTCTATGTGAAAACCTGTGGTTATGTGAAAAGTATTCCACCACCGCCTTTGACGGCGAAAGGAAATTTTATACAACCCCAGGCGAGGAAAGACTTTTTACACAATCCACATCTTATGAGACAGCATCCTTTAACATAAACAAATTATAGTGGCAAACTTCGGGCATGACAAGATACTTTTCCACGAAAGACAATCTTTCCGGCAGTGGTGGTTATGGACAATCTTGTCCTTGCTGAACACCATGTCCTTGTACGCCACAATACGGCAGCTTAGCACCGGGAAACCTATTGGAGATAACCCCTTGAGCAACAGTGGTCTCCTATTCGTCACAGGCGTAGTCATCCTCCTGACAACGTTTATTTACAGCTTGCGTCTCGAAACCCAGATTGGAAAGGACGGAGTCCAGGTCCGCTTTTTTCCCTTTCATCTTACCTTTAGGCATTATCCATGGGAACGCCTATCAAAAGCCTACGTCCGCCGATATTCCGCCCTTTGGGAATATGGGGGCTGGGGGCTTCGGGACGATTTTTTTGGTAGGGGCGAAGCCTTTAACGTATCAGGCAACTATGGCTTACAATTGGAATTCACCGGAGGTAGAAAACTGCTCATCGGTACGCAACGGTCAGAAGAAGTTGTACAGGTATTGCATATCCTTTTGGAGGAAAAAAATAGTCCTGACAATTAATGCGCTCAAGATATTAAAATACCATAAAACGAAATTTTAGTTAAAAAACGAAATTTTAGTTTACAAACTAAAATTTCGTTTTATATTTGAAGCATGAAAAAATTAAGCGAAAAAGAAGAACAAGTGATGCAGATTATCTGGCGGATGGAGCAGGCATTCGTCAAAGACATCCTGGACGCCCTGGAGGAGCCTAAGCCTCCGGTCACAACGGTGTCTTCTATTGTTCGAAAGCTGGAATCGGAAGGCTGGGTGGGCTATGAATCCTTTGGGAAAACGCACCGGTATTTTCCCCTGGTGCGAAAGGAAGATTACCTCAAAGCCTCGTTCCAACACCTGCTGGAAGACTATTTTGACGGTTCCCCCAGGCAGTTGTTATCTTTTTTTGTAGAAAAACAACAACCTGACCAGGAAGAAATCGCCCGGCTCCTGGAAGAAATCAAACACAAAAAAGGTTAAATTATGATTGCTCTGCAGCAACCCGGCTTGTTTTCGCTCTCGGCAGCATTTCTCTCCCTATCCCTCTTTTACTTGCTCTATGAATGGTGGTATGGGCGGGAAACCTTCTGGCAGGTGAACCGGCTCTACCTGCTACTGGCCCCACTGCTGGCTTTTTCCATCCCACACGTTCGGATTACAGTGGCTCCGGAAGTAGTACCCCCCAGCACCCTCGCCCCGGAATTGCTGGTACTGCTGCAGCAGTGGCAAGCCGGAAATGTACTCCCTACCCCAGAGTCCAGACCCCAGCTCGGCGAAATAGTCTTTGCCATCTACCTGACCGGTGTAGCAATCGCCCTACTACGCCTTGTTTGGCGCAGCTACCGCGTCATCAGCCTGATTCAAAAAGGCGACCAGTGTAACCTGGGCAACTGTACGCTCGTCGTCCACCAGGAATTTGCTGAACCAGCTTCTTTTTTTCGTTACATTTTTTCTTCCTCCGCACAGGCACTGCCCGAAATGGTGTTGCAACACGAATTGGTCCACGTAAGGCAGCGGCATACCCTGGATGTACTCCTGATGGAGTGCTGGGTAGCCCTGCACTGGTACAACCCGCTCATCTACCGGTTCCGCGACCGACTGCGGGCTACACATGAGTTTATTGCCGATGCGGCTGTCGTCGGACAACATCAACAAGGGACTTATGCCTACGCAAGATTACTCATTACTCAACCTTTAAATCAATCTGACATGTTGTATAATACTTTCGCCGCACAAATCAGCTCGCGGCTCCGTATGCTCGCACGCCGGCCCTCTGCTTCCTGGCGCCTCGCCGCCCACAGCTTGAGTGTGCCGCTCGTCATGGCCTTATTCTTGTTTTTCTCGGTTCAAATCGCCAAATCTGCTCCCGTACTGGCCATTGCACAGCAGGTAGAAGTACTGGAAGCACGCGAAGGGTTCCCTCTTTCAAACCTCCTGCAACCCCCTGTGCTACCTCTCTGGCATGAAGCAGATACCCATCCTGCCACAGATACCCTCCCTAAAAAGGAAAAGGTCACTATCGTGATAGGCCACCCCCTCCAGGATACCCTGCCCATTAAAGAAAAGGTCATGGTCGTAACAGGCTACCCCCTCAATCAGGATACCCTCGATGGTAGGCCTTTGAAAATGGATACGCTCCGGTTCGAATCCGCTATGTCGCCGCAAAATACGATGACAGAAGCCCTCATCGTGATTGACGGCGCAATCCAAAACCTGCCTTCTAATCAAGCCCTGGAATCGGTCAAACCCGAAGATATCCAATCCATCAATGTCCTGAAAGGAGAAAGCGCTACAAAACGCTATGGTGAAAGAGGACAAAATGGGGTCATCGAAATCTTTACCAAAAAAGGGAAAGGGGCAAATAAATCTGACCACAAATCCCGAACCCTAACCTTCTCCTCAAGCCCCACTAACCCCGGAGAGGAACAGGTCGTAGAAATGCAGGTCCAAACGGTAAATGGCCAGGTGCTGCCTTCTTCCGGTAAATCCACCACAACTATCCGTATCATATCAAACGGTGAACTCGTAGGCGAAGTAGAAAATGTTCGGAAGGAAATAGAATTTACCTCCGAGGTGGTTACAGTGGAAACCGAAATGATCCGGGAAGGGAATAAGAAGGGCAGTAAAACCAAACAGTTACGCACTATTGTACTGGAGTTTTCCGACCGGCAGCGGGCAGAGGAAGTACTCCGGTCGCTAAAGAAATGATGTTAGCGAAAAAAGATTAAAGGGGCTGTCATGAAATTTTTTCAGAGCGCCGTTTCACTTATTTTGCTTCGTAAAATCAATGAAAACGGCGCTTTGAAAAATATTCTTTGGCGGCGAATACCGTCAAAGGACTTATGAGACAGCCTCTTCAAAAATGTGCAGCCCGGCATGAATTTCCGCCTCCGTCACCACAAGTGGCGGGATCCAGCGGATGACGTTCTTGTAGGTGCCGCAGCTCAGCAGCAGCAGTCGCCGTGCGGCACAGGCCTGAATGATCTTTGCAGCAGCAGCGGCATCGGGAGAACCGTCGGGCTTCGTACATTCGACGGCTACCATCAGGCCCCTGCCCCGCACATCGCCCATGACGGGAAAGCGCTGCTGAAGCTGCCGAAGGCCGCCCATCAACTGCGCCCCGCGACGGGCTGCATTTTCTGCAAGGTGTTCCGATAGAATGACGTCAATCGTTGCGCAGGCTGCTGCGCTGGCAATGGCGCTGCCGCCGCCATAGGTCCCTCCATGCGTGCCCGGAGACCATTTATCCATAATTGCGCTGGAGGAGGCTATGGCAGAAATCGGCAAACCACTGCCCAGGCCTTTGGCCATGACGATAATATCCGGCCGGACGCCCGAGTGCTCAAAACAAAACAACTTGCCAGTGCGGCCAAAACCACTTTGTACCTCATCCAGGATAAGCAGGATGCCATGCTCATCGCAGACGGCGCGCAGATGGTGCAAAAAGGCATCGGGCACAGGCACATACCCACCTTCCCCAAGCACCGGCTCGATAAGGATGGCGGCCGTTTCATCCGGGGCAGTTTGCCCTTGCAGGAGTAAGTCCAACTGCTTCTTGCAAAACTCAATCGTGGTATGTTCATCCCATCCGTAGTAATACGTATAGGGAAAAGGCGCCACAAAAATACCTGAAGGAAGAGGTTGATACTTGTGGCGATAGACCGTTCTGGAGGTGGTCATCGCCATAGCCAGATGGGTGCGGCCATGAAAGCTGCCCTGGAAAACGATGATATTCGGCCTTCCTGTCGCTGCTTTGGCCAGTTTCACGCAGCCCTCCGTAGCCTCCGCGCCACTGTTGGCAAAAAAGAAGCGGTCAATATGGGGCGGCGTGATGGCATTCAGCTTTTCAGCCAGTCTGACCGTTGTAGGGGGAATCACACAGTTCATCTGCCCAAAAAGCAATTGGGCAGCTTGCTCCTGAATGGCCTGCACGACCTGTGGGTGGCAGTGTCCGGTATTGATGACCCCGATGCCGGAGGTAAAGTCCAGGTACCGATGGCCTTCGGCATCGAACAAATACACGCCATGCCCCCGAACAGGCTGGAGATGGGTCAGGTGTGTCCAAACAGGGGCCAGCAAATCCGTGGCAGTAGTGGTGGTTGTGGTCATGTGGATGAATATTTGGTTCAGATTGCCGGCCCTCCGGCCAGTTCTAATACGGCGTGGAGCAAAACGTTGGCGCCGTTTGTAGCATCCTGCTGCTCGACACTTTCCAGCTCATTATGGCTCAGACCGTCTTTGCAGGGGATAAAGATCATGGCTGTTGGCGCCACTCTGGAGATATATACAGAATCGTGGCCCGCACCGCTCACCATCTCCATAGACGGCACGTCCAGGATCTTTAAGGCGTTTCGCACTGCCTGAATGCAGCGGGGCGCAAAGGCGACCGGCGGTGAATACCAGATTTCGCGCAGATCAAAATCCACTTTTGATTGAAGACTTTCTGCAGCTACGATGCCTTTGAACGCCGCATCCATCGCCGAAAGCACTGCATCGTCCGGATGGCGGAGGTCCACGGAGATGGTCAGCGTTCCGGGAACGGTATTTTTTACCCCCGGCGAAGCATCCAGGTAGCCAATGGTGATGCGCGCCTGTTCGCCATACTGTTCAGCCAGGGCGTAGAGCTGGTTCAAGACAGGAACGGCCGCCTTGACGGGATCAACCCTGTAGCGCATGGGCGAGGGCCCCGCGTGCGTCTCCTTGCCCGTAAGTACCAGATCGTACCAGCGAATACCTTGCACCCCGGTAACAATGCCCACAGATTTATTTTCCATTTCCAGGATGGGGCCTTGCTCGATATGCAGCTCGAGGGTAGCAGAGTATGGGCGGTTCCCCACAGGAAGACTGCCTTTATAGCCGATACGCTCCAGTTCTTCGCCCAGCAACCTGCCCTCCTTGTCCACACGGGAATAGGCGTATTCGAGGGAAAAAGCACCGGCAAAGACCCCGGAGGCAATCATGGCCGGTGTAAAGCGGGCACCCTCTTCATTGGTCCACGACACGAGTTCGATTGGGTGCCTGGTAAGGATATGGTGGTCGTTCAGGGTCTCTATAACTTCCAAAGCGGCTAACACGCCATAGGCCCCGTCATACTTTCCACCGGTAGGTTGGCTATCTAAGTGGCTGCCTACCAGGACAGGAGGCAGGCTACTGTCCAATCCGGCCCGACGTGCAAAAATATTGCCAATCTGGTCAATCTCTACTATGCACCCTGCAGCTTCACACCAGCGTATAAAGCAGTCCCTGCCCGCTTTGTCCTCCTCCGTCAAGGCAACCCGACACACTCCGCCTTTGGCGGTTCCGCCTATTTCGGCCATAGCCATCAGCCTGTCCCAGAGTCGCTGATGATTAATCCGCATGCTGTTGAGGGTATTTTTCATTTCCATTTTTTGTCCAGGGTTCGATAGTATGGGAAGCCCACTTCCGCACTTCGTAATAAATGGTGGAAGTGGTGTCGTAAATGCCCTCAATGGGATGGATCTTCTTTTGCAGTATTTCCAGGAGATGGGCATTGTCTATGCACATCAGATTAATTTCTATAGCAGAAGGGCCGGAGGTAATCGCCAGGAAGGAGACCTCTTCAATCTGTGCCAGTTGCTTCGCTACGGCATCAATCCGGGAAGAAGGCTTCACATCAATGGTCACCCTGCTGTAGGAGTTGTAGGACGCCCTGGTGGGGTCAACCCATCCCAGAATATGCAGGGTTTTGTCGGCAACCAGCTTGTTGTATCGGTTCCTGACAGTGGAAACAGCCACCCCGAGTTGATGGGCGATATCGGTAAAGGACATCCGGCCATCTTTTCTGAGCAGGTCAATCAGTTTTTGGTCGAAGCCATCCATTTTTGAAACCTCAAATGTCATAAAAAATGATTGCAAAATTGACGAAAAAATATGATTTTTTGGTATATTTTGCATAAAGGTTTAAAAATTTTGCAAATTATGCAGCATTAAATTGATTTTTCGCTTATTTTTACAATGCCTCTCAGTGCCTCAATAGAGGTTAAGTCTAAGGATATTTTATTGGATGAGGCTTTTGCCTAAGATATGGGGGTGGCTCATAAGTATGGGGTTTGTGTAAAAAGTATTCCGCCGCCTTCGGCGGCGAAAGAAAGTTCTGAACGAGCACTGTTTCCATTGATTTTGCGAAGCAAAATCAATGGAAACAGTGCTCGTTCAAATATTACGGGGTTGTGTAAAAAGCCTTCGGCACGGCCTTTGGTGGCGTAAGCCGCCAAATAATATTTTTCAGAGCCGCGTTTTCAACGATTTTGCGAAGCAAAATCGTTGAAAACGCGGCTCTGAAAAATTCAATTTTGCCGCCTACTGCGGCAAAATTGAATTTTTCACAACCTCAAGACGGCCTTCGGCCTTTTTACACAACCCCATAACACTTCATTTCGCCGCCGCAGGCAGCGGAATACTTGATCCTTATTCATTTACTACGGAAACCTCAACGCATGGAGCAAACCATCACTTTGTCCACGGCCGTCGAAGGCCGTTCTTATTGGGAAAAAGACCGCCGTCACGTCATCCACCCGTATGCAAATTACCAGAAATTTTCAGAGGAAGGGTCGGTCATTTATGCGGAGGGGCACGGCCATTTTATCGGCGACAGCGAAGGCCGACAGTACCTGGACGGCATTGCCGGGCTGTGGTGCGTCAATATCGGGCACGGAAACTCCGAGATTGCTGCTTATATGGCTACCCAGGCGGGTAAGCTGGCCTATTACAACACTTTCGAAGATGCTTCTTCTCCACCCGCAGCAGAGCTGGCAGCCAAGCTGGCAGAAATCTGCCCGGGTGACCTCAACCGCGTATTCTTCAGTTCCGGAGGCTCGGTAGCCAATGACAGCGCGGTGAAAATTATCCACTACTACTTTAATATGCTGGGAAAACCCAATAAAAAAAAGGTAATCTCCAGAGACCTGGCCTACCACGGAAGTACCTACCTGGCGCATGCATTGACAGGCATACGTTCCACTCATATTGGTTTCGACGTGGCCAGAGACCTGGTACATTATGTGTCGGCACCCTATCCTTACCGTCGCCCCGAATACATGAGCGAGGAGGCTTTCTGCGATTTCCTCATCCAGGAACTTGAAGATAAAATCCTGGAATTAGGTCCCGACCAGGTGGCTTGCTTTATTGCCGAACCGATATTAGGCGCCGGCGGCGTCATCGTACCCCCAAAGGGCTATCAACGACGTACCGCTGAGGTATGTAAAAAATATGACGTGATGTATATCTCCGATGAAGTGGTCACTGCGTTCGGCCGGCTGGGGCACATGATCGCCTCCAGAGACGTCTTCGAGGTGCAGCCCGATGTATTGGTGTTGGCCAAAGGAATTTCCTCCGGCTATATCCCGCTGGGCGCTACGGTCGTTTCTGAAAAAATATACGACGTCATCAGTCGCCCTAAGGCGGATAATCCTTATTTTTCTCATGGCTTCACGTACTCCGGCCACGCTCTGGCCTGTGGAGTGGGGTTGAAAAATATCGAAATTATGGAACGGGACGGCTTCTGCGCACACGTACAGGCGTGGGGGCCGTACTTCGTGCAGCAACTTAAAACGCTGGAAGACCTGCCAATTGTGGGCGAGGTCAGGGGAAGCCACTATATGCTGGCTTTGGAATACGTACAGGATAAGCAGACAAAAGCCTTTTTCCACGACGACCATACCATCGGCAAGCGCGTCTATTACCATTGTAAAAATAGGGGGCTTATCCTTCGCCCTATTGGCCCTCTAAACGTGCTTTCGCCCCCACTGACCTACGATAAGGCCGCAATTGATCAAACTGTAGATATTGTGCGCCAAAGCATCCTGGCTACTATGGACGATCTGACCAAAGCAGGGATTTTGTGACGAAATATCTATTCTATGCGAAAAAAGATTTGGCTGCCGCTATCGCTGATTCTCCTGACCCTGCTGCAATGCGGGACTGCATATAAGCCCAGGGTGCAAAAAACTGATGGAGCGCCGGAGGTGCTGCGCCAGCCTGCCGAGTTCGAACCCCAGGACTGCATCTGGCTGATCTGGCCGCCTGTGGACCACAAGGAAGGCTACTCTGCAGAGGTGGTCACGTTGCAAATCATAACCGCCCTGATCCCACATACCCGCGTGGTCGTTACGGCAGCAACCCCTGATTTATATAAAAAGGCTAAGGCCACCATACCTGCAGCCGCACTGGAAAATGGCCGTGTGGAGCTGCTACTCCTCCCATCGGAGCAATTATGGGCGCGCGATATGGGACCGGTCTTCGTCCAGTTGCGCAACGGAAAGAAGGCTATTGTGAATTTCGGCTTCAACGCCTGGGGCTATACCCCGGAAAATGCCATGGATGAAAGTACCATCCGCATGGAAAAATACGATGCAGCGGTGGCGGAACTGCGTAAGCTGCCCCTTATCTCTACTGACCTTATCAGCGAGGGTGGCAACCGGGAATTGAACGGTAAAGGGGTCCTCATGCTGGTGCAAGCCGTGGAGCAGGGCCGAAATCCCCGTATGACCAAGGCCGCTATGGAGGGCGAGTTCCGCAGACTATTAGGTGTAAAAAAAGTTATCTGGTTAAAGGAAGGCCTTCACGAGGACGACCACACCTTTCGGGGCACTCTGCCCCTGGCCAACGGAACCCGAGCCTATACCGTGGCCACCACCAACGGCCATATTGACGAATTTGCCCGCTTTGTGAATGACTCCACCATCCTGCTGGCCGAAGTACCCGCCGAAGACCTGCACGAGCCTGTTGCAAGGGAAAACCACCGCCGGCTGGAGGAGAATTATGCGATTCTGGAAAAAGCTACCGACCAGGATGGCCGCCCTTTCCGTATCATACGCATGCCTACGCCACACCAGGTACCTGATAGGATGAAGCCCGGCGATTCGGTCTATGATTTTATCAGCACCCTGGACTATAAAGATGGTTCTGTCTTCCCTGTTGGAGCTACCGTACAGGTCATTCCAACTGCCAGTTACCTGAATTTCCTGATTACCGACAAGGTAGTCATCGGACAGAAATATTGGCGCGAGGGTCTGAATCCCGCGATCAAACTACGGGATGAAACTGCACGCGCTATTCTGGAAGACGTATTCCCGGGTCGCACAATTCTGCTACTGGATGCTTTGGCGATCAACTTTGGCGGTGGCGGTATTCATTGCATCACCATGCAGGAACCAAAATTCTGAGCGATATGGAGCACCATGGCGTCATCAGTCTCCTGCCTACGCTGACTGTTGTTTTCCTGGCCCTGTGGACCAGGAAAACCTTTGAGGCTTTACTGGGCGGCACGATCCTTGGGTACCTGCTCTTATCGCCTCAAACGTTTTTTTCGGCATTTAGCGAAGGGGTGCTCAGGGTTATGCAGGATTCCACAATTGGCTGGATCATTCTGGTGTGCGGCCTTTTTGGCTCGCTGATTCACTTGCTGGCCCAATCAGGCGGTGCTCTGGCTTTCGCGGATTTTATGCTGCGGCATGTGAAAAGCAGGCGGGGCGCCCTGTTGGTCACGTGGCTGCTGGGGCTCAGCATTTTCATTGATGACTACCTGAGTGCCCTCACTGTAGGTTCGACCATGAAAAAGCTGACCGACAGGTTTCAGGTACCCAGAGAAATGCTGGCCTATGTGGTGGACTCTACCGCTGCTCCGGTCTGTGTAATCATACCGTTGTCCACCTGGGCCATCTACATCGCAGGGCTGCTGGAGAGCGAAGGGGTAACCACCCCGGGTATGGGGCTGCAGGGGTATCTGCAAGTCATCCCATTTATCGCCTACGGCTGGGCAGCGGCAGTATTGGTGCCGCTGGTAGCCCTGGGCATCTTACCACCGCTGGGTGCCATGCGGAAAGCGGAGGAGCGGGCGAAAACAGGGATATTGGCACCGCCTGGCTCGGAGGCGATCAGCCTGCATCTGCCCGAATCTCAATCCGGTAGCATTCCCAAGCTCGGCAATTTCGTGTGGCCCGTCCTCGTACTGATAGGGGCTACCGTATATTATGAGATTGATGCATTTAAAGGCATTCTCACAGCGGTAGCCTTTACCATCGCCTTTTATGTGGCACAGAAAGCGATGTCTTTTGCCCAGGCGGTGGATGGGGTTTTTGAGGGGTTCAAAACCATGCTTCACGCGTTGGCCATCGTTGTGATGTCTTTTGTGCTGAAAGAAGTAAATGAGCAACTCGGTCTCACCACCTATATCATAGATGGGGTATCGCCCTGGATGGACCGGGCTTTATTACCGGTCATCGCCTTTGTTTCCCTGAGCGTGGTCACGTTTGCTACCGGCTCGTTCTGGGGCGTATATGCCATTTCACTACCGATTATTATCCCCTTGGCGGCATCTCTGGAGGTACACCCCTGGCTGGCCATCGGTGCGGTGGTGAGTGCGGGGGCGTTCGGTTCGCATGCCTGCTTTTATGGCGATGCGACCGTGCTATCCTCCTCGGCCACCGGCTGCAATAACATGGCTCATGTCCTGACCCAGCTACCTTATGCGCTGCTTGCCGGACTGATAGCTGTATTTGTTTATCTAATATTGGGTTACACGATGTAACCTGCCAATACTGCGATTATGGCATCCATTACCTTGCCTCCCGGCACACAACTGGAAGCAGGAACGCTACAGTTCCTCTCCGATACCAGGCTATTGTGGATAGACGGCGACTGGATTGCGCCAAAGTCTGGAAAGACCTTTCCGACCATCAACCCGGCCAACGCCCAAATCCTTGCCGAAATCAGCCTGGCAGAAGCCGCCGATGTAGATCAGGCGGTACAAGCAGCCCGAAAGGCCTATGAAACGACCTGGCGGCGCATGTTGCCGGCCAAACGCAGCACACTGCTCTGGAAGCTGGCCGACCTGATCGAAGCCAATGAACAGGTACTTGCCGAGCTGGAAACATTGGACAACGGTAAACCCCTTGCCCAGGCAAGGGCCGATGTGAAGGGCGCAGTGAAGCACTTCAGGTACTACGCCGGGTGGCCTACCAAGATAGAGGGTAGCACCATCCCGGTTTCGGCCCCCAACAAGCTGGTCTATACCAAACGCGAGCCACTGGGTGTAGTGGGCCTGATTACCCCCTGGAATTTCCCCCTCGCTATGGCCGCCTGGAAACTGGCCCCCGCTCTTGCTTGCGGGAATACCGTAGTGCTCAAACCCGCCGAGCAAACGCCGCTGACAACCCTCATGCTGGGCCCGCTGGCAAAACAAGCTGGCTTCCCCGACGGCGTGGTCAATATCGTAACGGGACCAGGGCAGCCAACCGGAGAAGCGATGACTTTGCACCCGGACATAGACAAAATCGGTTTCACCGGATCTACCCAGGTGGGCAAGAAAATCATGGAAGCCGCTGCCCAGAGCAATCTCAAAAAAGTGAGCCTGGAACTGGGCGGCAAATCGCCCAACGTCATCTTCGCCGATGCCAGTCTGGACGCCGCCCTCGCGAGCCTCACCTGGAGCAGTTTCTACAATACCGGGCAGGAATGTACACTTGGCTCGAGGGTGTATGTGGAAGCCCCGGTTTACGATCAGGTAATCACGGCACTGCGTAAAAGCGCAGCCGGCCTTCGAATCGGTAATGGCCTGTCGAACCCCGACTTAGGCCCCCTGATTTCCGAGGTACAAATGCAGCGTGTACTGGGTTATATAGATGCCGGCAAAAGCCAGGGTGCCCGGGTACTCATTGGTGGCGAGCGCCTGCAGGGCGAGCTGTCTTCCGGATACTTCATACCGCCTACCATCTTTGCCCATAATGACGACGCACTCCGCATCGTGCAGGAGGAAATCTTCGGCCCGGTAGTTGTCCTCGCGCCTTTTGATGGCTACGAATCGGCTATTAGCAGGGCCAATAATTCCATTTATGGACTGGCTGCAGCCGTATGGACGCAGGACATCAAAAAGGCCCACCGCTTCGCCGAGGACGTCAAGGCGGGTGTGGTCTGGCTCAACGGGTATGACCTCTTTGACGCAGCCGCGCCCTTTGGTGGCTATAAACAAAGCGGTATCGGCCGCGAAATGGGGAAAAGCGCCATCGAGCTTTATACCCAGGAGAAAGCCGTGTGGGTGAGCCTCTAGATGATGTATGGAATACCCATCTACCTTTTGGGCTTTATGGATGTTTTCTTCTTGTTTTCTAAAAAAACTGTGATGTCCTGCTGGGGTTGTGTAAAAGCCCCGGGGCTTTCCCAAAAGATGGGGCTGTCTCATAAGCATGGCGGCCATTTAAAATAATCTGACCCCGGGACTTATGAGACAGCCGCTTTATTTATTCCCCCTTTTCCTGCATGAACTCCTCCCGTGTCAGCAGTGACACTGGCGGCAGTCCCAGTTTGACAAGTTGGGGGTTGATCGGGGTCAACTGTACGTCCATAAATTGCCGGATTTTGGTGGCAATGTCCTCTACGGCCTGCTCCAGCGACTCTGTGCGTTGGAGGTGGGAATTAGTTGGCTGGCCGGGGTAGGCACTCACCTGGCGGTAAAGGTCGCTGATGCGTTCGCGCAGGCGCTCATCTTCGTTGACATAGCCATCGCCTTCCGTAGAGGTGATGGCGTCGCGGGCAGCAGCAGTTTCGCGGGCAAGCTTTTCAAGTGCGGTTTTCAATTTTGAATTTTTCTTTTCCACGAGCTGTCGTGAATGCCGGAGGGCTTGCTTTTCCAGGCTGTCGAGCTGGGCGTAGTGGAAGGCGAGATCTTCCGATATGCGGTACAGCCGCATGGTCGTGGAGCGCTGGGTGGCCCTTTCTTCAGCAGAGTAAGGAGACTTTGGGTCGTATGCGAGGGTGAACGTCGTTTCGTAGGTGTTTTTGTCCTTGATGACTTTCACCTGATACGTACCAGCTTCAAGGTTCGGGCCAAGTGCCGCACCGAATAGGGCCTGGGTATTTTTGGAAGGGGCGCTTTTGGGTTTTTCCATGGTGACGGGCATCTCGACGATGTTGATTCCGGCACTTTTACCAGCGGGGAGGGTCTTGACGAGTTTGCCGTCTTTCCAGACTTCGACATACATTTTGCCGAAAGTGTGCCGCTTGTTCATGTAGTAAACGATCGTTGCCGCAGTTCCGGGGTTAGGCCCGACAAAGTTGCCGGCACCTCCAAACCATCCCGAAGCAGAACCCGGGTCGCGCAGATAGGTCGTCCGGGGGGTGAAAATATGGAAAGGTTTGCTGACGACTTCCGCGTCGAGCTGACGCAGTGGCGAGATATCGTCGAGGATGGCAACCCCCCTGCCGTGGGTGGCTAGAATAGCCGCTGGTTCTTTCGGATGAAGGAAGATATTATAAACAGCTACTTTGGGGAGGTCGTTGGCAAACCGCCCCCAGGATTTTCCGCCGTCAATGCTTACATAAAGACCAAACTCTGTGCCGAGGAACAATAGGTTAGGGTTGACCAGGTCTTCTTTTATACAAAAGGCATGGCCTTTGATATCCGCGGTGGCAAGGGGTACCCAGGTTTTTCCAAGGTCGGTAGTTTTGAAAATATAGGTTGTTTTATCGCCGCTGCGATGCCCGTCAAAGGCTACAAATGCGGTTTGAGCATCAAAATGACCAGGTTCGATACCGGATACCCAGGTACCCTTCGGTAATCCGGCAATATTCGGGGCGACGTTGGCCCAGGTTTCCCCACCATTAGCGCTGACCTGCAGGTTGCCATCATCCGTACCCGCCCAAACGATTTTTTCATTTTTGGGGGATTCCGCAATTGCGTATAGGGTACAATGGGTTTCAGCACCGGAATTATCAATGGTCAGGCCCCCGGATTGTTTCTGGCGCTGTTTTTGGGGGTCGTTGGTACTGAGGTCGGGGGAGATACGCTTCCAGGAATCGCCCATATCTTCGCTCATGAAAAGGAATTGGGCACCGAAATACATCCTGTTCGGATTATTGGGGCTGATATGGATAGGTGCGTTCCAGTTGAACCGCAGCTTTTCCTGTTCGTTGAGGGGGAAAGGCCGGATATCTTTGGCCATCCCGGTAATTTTGTTATATTTAACAAGGTTGCCGCCCTGGTATTCGCTGAATACGATGTTGTGGTCGCGGGGGTGGGGAAAAGACCAGAAGCCATCGCCCCCCAGGGTAGGTTTCCAGTCTGCGTTTGCGATGCCACCAGCTTTTGCCGAAGGGGCAAACCAGGAGCCGTTGTCCTGAAGGCCGCCATAGACGTTGTAAGGGGTTTCGTTATCCGCACTGACATGATAAAACTGGGCAACGGGCAGGTTCATGAACATTTTGAACGTCCGGGCCCTGTCGAACGATTCGTAAATCCCACCATCGGTCGCGATGACCACGTGCTTGGTGTTGTTGGGGTCTATCCACATATCATGGACGTCGGAATGGACGGTGTTGTCCATCGAACGGAAGCTCTTGCCCATATCCTCGCTGACGATGAGGGAGAGCCCGGCCTTCATGACGATACTGTCGTTTTTGGGGTCCACGGTGAGCAGGGAGAAATAGAAAGGCCGTACGGTGGTGTTGAATTCTGTACTTACCCTTTTCCAGTTCGCCCCCTGGTCATTGGAGACATAGAGCCCTTTTCCTTCTTTGCTTTTGCATTCCACACTCAGATAAAGGGTGTTGCCATTGGAAGGCGCGACGGCGACGGCCAATCTGCCGAGCGGCTCTTTGGGCAGCCCCTCGTGGATCAACTTCCAGGTCTGGCCGCCATCTGTGCTTTTGTGTAGGCCGCTTTTGCCATTGAGGCCAGAGTCAAAGAAGTCGGGATACCGGCGGTGGCTCCACACCACCGCATACAGGACAGCGGGGTCACGGGGGTCCATGGCCAAATCGGTCGCGCCGGTATTTTCGTCAATGAACAGGATTTTCTTCCAGGATTTGCCGCCGTCAGTGGTTTGATACACCCCACGGTCGGGATTGGGGTTCCACAGGTGGCCAAGGGCGGCGACATAGACGATATCCGGGTTTTCGGGGTGGATCAGGATATCTCCGATGCGCTCGGTGTTTTCGAGCCCAAGGTGCTGCCAGGATTTGCCCCCATTGACGGTTTTATATATCCCGTCCCCGATAGAGACACTGTTCCGTACCCAGGGTTCGCCGGTACCGACCCATACGGTATCCGGGCGTTTCTGGTCAATGCATACTTTGCCGATGGACATACAGTGATCGTCGAAAATGGGGAAGAAGGAAGCACCGCCGTTCACTGTTTTCCAAACGCCGCCACCAGCACTGCCGGCATAGATGATTTCCGGACTGCGCCATACGGCATCGAGCGAACTGATCCGCCCACTCGTAGTGGCCGGGCCGATTTGCCGCGCACGGAGGCTTCCAAAAAGGTTTTCAATTTTTGGCTGGGCCAGCAGGGAACTGACCGAAATGAATAAGGCAAAGAAGGTAATAATTTTTCGCATGGCGGTCATTCTGGTGTTGGGAAGGGAGTGAAAAAAGCGGTTCTTTGGCATAAACAGAGATTGAATTTTATGTTGCTTGCCAGACCTGGGTGGCGTAAAGTGCCTCGGGGCTGTCTCACAAGGCTTTTGCCGCCTACGGCGGCGAAATTAATTTTTTCAGAGCTGCGTTTCCAACGATTTTGCTAAGCAAAATCGTTGGAAACGCAGCTCTGAAAAAATATTATGGGTTGTGCGGAAAGGCCGGAGGCCGTCATTTGGCCGCGGACGTCGCCAAATAATATTTTGAACGAACACTTTTTTCGCTGATTTTGCGAAGCAAAATCAGCGAAAAAAGTGTTCGTTCAAAACTTTCTTCCGCCGCGAAAGGCGGCGAAAGAAAGTTTACACAACCCCAGGACGTGTCGGAGGCTTTTTATACATCCCAGATACTTATGGGCACCCTCACTTTTGCAAAAGGCTTACTTTTTGGGGAAGAGGAACAGATCGTCCTTCATTTCTTCATCCAGGGTAACCTTGGAGAGGGTGATTTTCTGAACGGACTGCCCGGCGACTTTTGTTTCGAGGAAGAATGC
>Ga0068876_10001777_pt1 | contig 16410 bp, 16 predicted proteins | sample NOAtaG_6_FD_66442 | JGI IMG/M metagenome (GOLD analysis project Ga0068876, IMG submission 66442) | Freshwater lake microbial communities from Lake Erie, under a cyanobacterial bloom - NOAA_Erie_Diel5S_2200h metaG | ecosystem: Environmental > Aquatic > Freshwater > Lake | place: USA: Ohio, Lake... | reverse complement strand
TCTACTCTACCAGAGATTTCATAAAGCCAATGATCATTTTCTCGACTTGATCCAATTCTTTAAGTATGGTATCGGCTCTTTCATCACTCAACATGGAAAGTCTTTTTGTGAGTTCGAGTTGAGTGTTTACTTCGTAACAGGAGCCAAGTGAGATAGATAGGAAGTACTTGAATTCCTTTTTACTTTGTCTGCCGGATCCTTCTGCAATATTTGTTGGAATACTCGAAGATGCTCGTCTTATCTGACTGGTCAGCCCATATTTCTCTTCCAGAGGAAAATCTAAAGTTTCCTGATAGATCATCTCTACTAGGTCCATTGATCGTTGCCAGATCTTTAAATTTTTGTGATTGTGCATTGTTTTCATTTGTATAAGATTAGGTTGTTTATATAAGTTAAGTCCCGCTTCTCGTCTCTTGCAGTCCCGGCAGTAGCGAAGCGGATCGTCGGGACGCTCTCGCTTCTAAATCCGTCGATTCGCCAACAGCGGCGGCGGCTCCCCGCTGAATGGATTGTACCTTCCGATTGTGCGGGCTTCCATTCCGATTGCGCGCATCACAGCGCGGTCGCCGAAGCGCTGACGGATCTTGTCCATGGCAGTGTAAAGTTCTGCGTGGCGCGTACCGTTATCGAAGAGATTGAGTTGATGGTGTCCGGCTACGAGCGAGCTATAGCGCACACCGATCAGGCGCACCAGTAGCCGACGGTTGTAGAGGCGGTCAAACAGCTCGGAAACGATCGGCATCAGTTCGTGATCGGCAGCGGTGTAGGGGATTTGCTTCTGCAGTGTCTGGGTATGAAAATCGGAATAGCGAATTTTTACCGTAATGCAGGCGGTAAGTTTGTTACCTCGCCTCAACTGAAAGGCAAGGTTTTCCGACATGGCTGCCATGATGCCTTTGAGCTTCTGCACATCTATCGTGTCGTGATCGAATGTCCGTTCGGTAGAGATCGATTTCCGTTCATTATAATTCTCTACGGGTGAATTATCTATTCCTTGTGCTTTCTTCCAAATGCCCACCCCATTTTGACCAAGGGCACTTTCCAGCATTTCTATCGGCATCTCTTGTATCGTCTGGATCTTCCGAACACCGAGGTTACAAAGTGTCTGATAGGTCTTTAGTCCGACCATCGGGATCTTTTGTACGGACAAAGGGCCTAAAAACTCTTTTTCGTTACCGTGATAGATCATCAGCTGGTTATTCGGTTTAGCTTCGCCTGTCGCTATCTTTGAAACTGTCTTATTCTGTGAGAGTCCGAAAGAGATCGGAAGTCCTGTTTCCTTGATGATTCTTTGCCGTAGTTCTGCCGCATATTTCATCGTTCCGAAGAATTTATCCATCCCGGAGAGGTCCATATAGAATTCATCGATCGACGATTTTTCACACACGGGAACAGCCTCTCGGATGATGTCGGTCACCATTCGTGAGTAATTCGTGTAGGTACTCGTATTCCCCTTGATAATGATCGCTTCCGGACAGCGTTCCTTTGCCATTTTCATCGGCATTGCGGAGTGAATCCCGAACTTTCGGGCCTCGTAACTGCACGATGCCACCACCCCGCGATCACTTATACCGCCGATGAGGATTGGTTTTCCTGCCAGACGACTGTCGAGGAGGCGTTCACACGACACGAAAAAGGTGTCGAGATCCATGTGTACTATTGAGCGCAAACCAGCCATAGTGAATGAGTTTAAAATTCAGTGTTGGCTGCATATCGTGTTTTGAGTGTAGAACATAGAGCATGGAGTATGGATTGATACGTGTGAACAAGTCTATGTTCCATGTTCCATCAGCGCAAGCGGTCTATATTCTCCTCCAAAGTTACGTCACTTTTTAATTAATAAGACTAAAAAATAATCAACAAATGATTAAAAAGTAATCAACAATTTTTCAACAAAATAAAGGAAGATGATCGTAAAGTTTTTACGTGGTGAACGAAATAAATAGAAAAGGGAAAAATAGGGTGGCAAATGATCTTGTGGAACTTAAAACGCATTAACATCCCACTCCTTCAGTTTAAGTCTTTTCATAGCGATCAACTCACGACCGGTGTAGATCTTATTTCTCTTATCTGAATAGCGCTCGAATTCTTCAATCTGTTTCCATTGTTCAAGTTCACAAGCAGAATAATTTCCGAAGAAAATAATTCGCTTTCCACTCTTGATCTTTCCGTTCTCAGGATTCAGGTAATAGTTCTTTTTAGATATCAGGAAGGGTTTCTCTACATATGGCATCCATGGATCATTCTGAGGGATACAGGACATTCTGTAGCAATCTTCGCCAAAGCGGAGTTCGGAAAGACCTTGCCACGGAACAAAGGCAATTGAGGGATATTTTACTGCGCGTTCAAACCTATTCTGAATTGAAAAAATGAACGTATCGCGAGCTGAACATTGATTTTTGAGAGAAATGAGTGAGTGTTGCTGTCCAATGATAGCAGGATCCAAAACTAGTCCACCGCTGCATTTTCCGTTTACTTCTCTAAAGGTCATGAAATCAAACTCCAATGCTTCAGGAAGGTGCAACACCCGAATAAAAGCATTATCACCCTCTATGCGAATATTAAGGCGAATGACTTCAATAGAATCAACCGGGCGTATATTGTCATCCTGAGCAATGGAGGATAAGCCAATTATAAGGCAAGAACATATTACTATATTACGCATCTCGATCAGTATACAATTATGCAATATTATAAAGATATGAGTTATGTCTAATGACAGAATAACAAATCAAGAATGACTCACAACATTTCGAATTATTCCTTGTTTCTTCTAGATGAAGCAGCCCATCAGCATTGTTTGGTTCAAGCGTGATCTTCGCTTTACGGATCACGAACCGTTATTAGAAGCTCAGAATAGTGGAGTGCCGGTGTTGCTTCTTTATTGCTTCGAGCCGTCGGTTATGAATTTTGATGACAGCGATCCGCGGCATTGGCGCTTTGTGCACGAGTCACTAAGTGATATGCAACAAAAACTGCAAAGCATTGGTGCCCAGCTTTATCTATTTCATGGTGAGGTTCTCACAATTTTTAAGGCAATTAATGAAAAATACGATGTCAAATTTTTGTTTTCTCATCAAGAGACAGGTAACCAGTTAACCTTCACGCGCGATAAAGACATTGCTGAATTTTGTCAGGAAAACCAGTGGACATGGAAGGAATATCAAACCAACGGGATCATTCGGAAATTGAAGAATCGCGCTGAATGGGACAAGCGCTGGAAGGAAACCATGACGACTTTCCCAAAGCTGATCGATGAGGCATTCAGGACCTATCTTGAATTGGACAGTGATCTATATTCTCAGCAAAAGGGTCCTGAGTTACCATCGGAGATCACAACACGTCATGCTAATTTCCAGGAAGGGGGAGAAACAATGGCCTGGCGCTATCTTGAAAGTTTTCTGAAAAGGCGTTATACCAATTACAGCAAGCATATTTCAAAACCTGAGCTGAGCAGAAAGGGGTGCAGTCGCCTGTCGCCTTACCTCGCTTATGGTAATATTAGTATGCGTATGGTTTACCGCTACACAATGCAACATTACGATCAGGCAAAGAACAAACGGGCGTTGGCAAATTTCATCTCGCGTCTTCACTGGCATTGTCATTTCATTCAAAAGTTCGAAGATGAATGCCGTATGGAGTTCGAAAATGTGAATCGCGCCTACGATCAACTATATAAAATAAAGAACAATGAATTCATTCGTGCATGGCAAGAAGGAAAGACGGGGATTCCGATCGTGGATGCATGTATGCGATGTGTGGTGCAAACAGGTTACTTGAACTTTCGGATGCGTGCGATGGTGGTTTCCTTTTTTGTATTCAACTTATGGCAGGACTGGCGCGATCTGCATTTTCTAGCCCGTCAGTTCCTTGATTACGAGCCGGGAATTCATTATCCACAACTGCAAATGCAGTCTGGTGTTACCGGTATCAACACCATTCGAATCTATAATCCGATCAAGAATTCTGAAGACCACGACCACGAGGCTGTATTCATTCGTAAATGGCTGCCTGAGCTTAAAGAAATACCAGACCATATGATCCACGAACCATGGAAGTTGAACCCCATAGAACAGGAATTCTATCGGTGCATGATTGGTGTGGATTATCCTCAACCGATTGTCGATCCGGAGGAGTCCCGCAAGAAAGCAAGTGACATTGTTTATGAATATAAAAAAAGTGCATCTGTGAAAGAAGAAGGAAAGCGAATACTAAAAAAACACGTCACCAATCCCGGAAAAAAATCGAGAGAAAAAGGATCAATTCAGCTGAACATTCCCCTTGATTAAATTGTTCCTAAAAGTATGAAGACCGTCAAAAAGCAGCACCTTCCCGAAAAGATATGCATGGTCTGTGCTCGACCTTTTAAATGGCGAAAAAAGTGGGAGAAGGTCTGGGATGAGGTAAAATACTGCAGTGATCGCTGCCGAACAAACCGTAAAGCAAATGTCTGATAAGAGAAAGGTACTTCGCTTGATCCTCGGTGATCAGTTGAATAGTTGTCATTCTTGGTTTAAGACACCTGATCCCGAGGTTACATACACCTTGATGGAACTAAGATCTGAAACTGATTATGTCACTCATCATATTCAGAAAATTACCGGATTTTTTGCTGCCATGCGTGAATTTACCGATGAGCTCCGGAAACAAGGGCATCAAGTGATCTATTTCCGATTGAACGATCTGCAAAATAGACAGTCTTTTGCAGATAATTGCAAAGCCCTTATCGAAGAGTATAATTTCAATCATTTCGAATACCAACTGCCGGATGAATACCGTGTCGATCAGCATTTAGGTTCCTTTTCTGAATCACTGAACATTCTTGTGAACGTCTGCGATTCAGAGCATTTCTTCACATCTCGCTCAACGCTATCTGAATTCTTTAAAGGAAAGAAGACTTATCTGATGGAGAGTTTTTATCGCATGATGCGCAGAGAAAACGATGTATTGATGGAAGGAGATCAACCACTTTCCGGTCAATGGAATTTTGATCATGATAATCGAAAAAAGTTACCAAAAGAGCATGTTGTTACTCCTCCGATCCTATTCGGTAATGATATATCAACTATTGCAGAGGATATCAGAATCGCCGGTATTACCACAATCGGAAGTATAGATAACAAAAGATTTGTCTGGCCGGTCAACCGCAATCAATCGCTGGAATTACTTAATTTCTTTGTTACAGAATGTCTACCATTATTTGGCACCTATGAGGATGCAATGACAGTCAGCTCATGGTCTGTTTATCATTCTCGCCTTTCTTTTTCGATGAATGTCAAAATGATCTCTCCACGGGAAGTGATCGGGGCGGCGGTTGAGGCATGGAAAGCGGATTCGGAACGGATCACTTTCAATCAGCTGGAGGGATTTGTTCGGCAGATTATAGGTTGGAGAGAGTTTATGAGGGGCGTATATTGGGCAAAAATGCCAGAATACGCCTCGCTGAATTATTTTGAGCATAATGCTTCTTTGCCCGAGTGGTTCTGGGATGGGAAAACGAAAATGAACTGCCTGAAGCATGCGATCGGTCAGTCGCTTGATCATGCCTACGCTCACCATATCCAGCGACTTATGGTTACCGGAAATTTTGCACTGTTGGCCGGCGTTCATCCGGATGAGGTAGATAAATGGTACCTCGGGATCTACATTGATGCACTGGATTGGGTAGAGATCACGAATACCCGAGGTATGAGCCAGTTTGCTGATGGTGGAATTGTTGGTACCAAACCGTATGTCAGTTCTGCGACATATATCGACAAAATGAGTGATTACTGCAACACTTGTTTCTATAATAAATCGAAAAAAGTAGGAGAGCGATCTTGTCCGTTTAATAGTCTTTATTGGAATTTTTATGACCGTCATGCGGAGAAGTTACAGCGCAATCCTAGGATTGGGATGATGTACAGGGTTTGGGAAAGAATGGCGCCCGATCAGAAAGCAGATATACTTGAACAGGCGGAATTCTATTTATCGAACATAAACGAATTGTAATGAAACGCTCGATTGTCTGGTTTAAGACCGATCTCAGGATCACTGATAATGAAACACTCGCCCACGCTATAGCGGTTTCCGATGAAGTAATCCCTTTGTTCATTCTGGATGAACGTTTATTACAAGAACAGTCCTTTGGTTTTCGGAGGATAGGTCCCTTCCGATTGAAATTCTTGCTGGAATCATTGAAAGATCTGGATCGTTCCCTTCGAATAAAAGGTTCCGGCCTTCTATTTCGTATAGGTAAACAAGAGGAGGTCGTTCCGCAGGTTGCAGCGCAGTATCATGTAAATAAAGTCTTTGCAAAAAAAGAAGTTTCCATAGAGGAAAAGACTGTTCAGGCCGCTGTTGAAAAAGAACTGTGGAAACAACATTGTGTCTTCGAAGATTTCAGCACAAGTACCTTGTATCATGCTTTGGACCTTCCTTTCGGAATTCGGGATATACCTGATACGTTCTCTGTATTTCGGAAGCGGATCGAAAAAGAAACGCTAATTCGCAGCATAATTCCAGCACCGGAAAAGATCAATAGCCCCATGATTCCATCCCTGGAACTCCCTTCACTCTGCGATCTTGGCTTCCCTGAAACTCCTCAGGATCCGCGTTCTGCACTTCAATTCAAAGGAGGGGAAACAGCAGCATTGGAACGATTGGATCATTATTTCTTCAAGACAAAATCTCTTTCTTCTTACAAGGAAACCCGAAATGGACTGATCGGTGCAGATTACTCGAGTAAATTTTCCCCGTGGCTCGCTCAAGGGTGCGTTTCTTCGCGTTGGATCTATCAGCAAATCGGAGCATATGAACGTTTAAACGGTGCCAATGAATCGACTTATTGGTTGGTGTTTGAATTGTTGTGGAGGGACTATTTTCGGTTCATGATGAAGAAGCACGGATCTAAATTGTTTTTCATAAATGGATTCAATGGGTCTACTGCGATCAGTTCTAATTGCGATCGTCTACGCATTGAAAAATGGATCAACGCCCAAACCGGAGACGATTTTGTAGATGCAAATATGCGCGAATTGAAGTATACAGGTTTCATGAGTAATCGCGGACGCCAGAACGTTGCATCTTACCTAATCGATGAAATGAAATTGGACTGGCGCCATGGTGCCGCATATTTTGAGGAACAATTGATTGATTACGATGTATCCAGTAATTGGGGGAATTGGGCATATTTAGCGGGAGTAGGAAACGATCCACGGGGCAAGAGAGTGTTCAATATCCAGAAACAAGCAAAAGATTACGATCCAAAGGGAGTTTTTCGGAATTTATGGTTGAATGAAAATGGATTAACCTCTTTATAAAATGAAAAGAACAAATCAAACAGAAAATTATTGTCATTACAGTGATCTTCCGTCTCCGCTAGCTTATGTTCAAATCAAAGCCGATACTCCGGAACAGGACGGAGCATTTTCAGGTGAGGACATCGATCGAATCATTGAGATGGCCTGGGAAGACAGAACGCCCTTTGATGCTATTGAGAAACAATTTGGACTCAGAGAAGCTGACGTGAAGGCGCTGATGAAACGTGAACTAAAATTCAAATCATACAAGCGTTGGCGTGAACGGGTTGAGGCGTGCTTTACTAAACATGGTAAAAAACGCAATGCTGATATTGATCGCTTCAAATGCGATAGGCAGCGAAGTATCAGTAATAATCGAGTGTCCAAAAGATAAAATCCTTTTCAGTATCTCGATCTTATGATTGTGGTATTTTTGGACTTGTACTGATATTACTGGCTAAAATAGAATGAATAATGTGTGTAGCCGTAGCCTTATTTGTGGCTAATGTGATATTATGAACATTACATAGTCTCAGAAGCATGTGCACATCTACTTCATGCGGATGTGAATCGAGTGGGTCGATAAAGAAAAAAACAATATCGATCTTTCCTTCGACCAGTAAAGCGGCAATCTGAGCGTCTCCACCCATTGGACCTGACTGGAGGATGGTAATGTTTGATATTCCCATTTTTTCAACAGATCTTCCCGTGTTTCCTGTCGCAAATAGGTTACAATCTTGACGCGTAAAAAAATGAAAAAAGGTTTTTACGAAGAATGTCAATTCGGCTTTCTTGTTATCGTGAGCGATAATAGCAATATTCATTGGTCAAAGTTATGGATATTCGAAAGAATTCTTGAGTTTGCTCCTGAAATTTAACTTGCGGATAATGCTGCAAATTTGAACCAGTTCTTCGTTCTGTTATGAATTCTAAAAGAGATTCAATAATCTGCGAAGATCCGTAAGGATTAGATTTATAACTAATGAAATGTTTTTACTTCGTCAGGATTTTCAAGTTGTACACTATCTATTCACTTTTTTAAATACCGCCATTAGTCCGTTCGAGAAAGCATGATGTCCAATGGTAGCATGATCCTCCTCGGGTAAATAATCAAATGTTACATGCACATTCGGACTTTCCGTCCTTTGCAGTTTATCGGCGAGTAGATTGGCATCTACTTCCATGACACGTGGTTCTTTAACAGGAGTCAACCCTTCCTTTCCTACCCCGATGTAGATGTCGGTATGTTGCTTGAAATCTGAAGAAAGAATTGCCGACTGTTCATACAGTAAGGTGCCATTATTCCACCATAAGCTAGGGCTCACGATGATATATCTATTAAATAGAGTTGGTTTGCGTAAAAGGACTTCAGATACCAATAAACCACCCAAAGACTGACCAATAATAGTTTTATCGGAATTTGTTCTGTACTTGGTTGCAATATAAGGCTGCAGTTCCTGTTCAATGAACGCAATGAAGTTATCCGAATGACCTCCTGTCGGGGCAAAGCTGCGCATGGTGGTATCCGTCGGCTCGAAGGTAAAATCACGTCTTCTGTCGACAGTAGCGATGCCAACGACAATGGCTTTCGGCACCTTGTTGATCCATTCAAAATTATAGAATTGCACCAGTCCCACCACGTGGATGAAATCCTCATCTGCGGAACCATCCAACAAATAGATCACTGGATACTGAACCGTGTCCTTCGCATCGTAACCCAGTGGAAGGTAAATGTTCAACGTCCGTTTCTCGTTTAGTTCCTTTGACGGCAATTCATCGATTAAACCGAGCACAAACGGATTCGAAGATACCGACGGTTTTTCCTTATTCTGCTGACTCAATACTTGCAATGTGGAGAAAGTGAAAAGGAGAATTAGCTGTTTCATGGGTCTTTAGCAGTTTTTGGTTTGGCCAATTTTTAGATTCCTGGCAACGATCTTTTCATCGAAGATAAAATTTTCTTTTTAACAAACTGCGCATCTCAAAGCGTTAGAAATGAGGCCACCCTTGTTTGTTGTCTGCAATCGTTTTTATTCAAAGAAGTATACGAATATCCTGGATCTGGATGATTGCCCTATTTTTAATAATAGTTTCTTTATTTTATAGTATCTATCCTCGACACTGCCAAAATTACACCGCTATACGGTGATGATGAAATGAACTGATTCGAATGAATGTAGGTTTTGCACAAGAAGTTCAAAAGGTTTAAATTTGATCATGCGGAACACTATTCTAACCACTTTTTTTCTGTTATGGACATTACTGAATTTTGCTCAAAATGTGCAGATTGCAGATCCAATTGTACAGCCACCCTTACATCATATCTACATATCTCCTGCAGGAAATGACTCCAATTCCGGGGACAGTTTAACTCCCCTCGCGACCTTTTCGGCGGCTTTGGATAAACTTGATCAACTCACCGTTGGGATAAGTGGAAATGTATATACTGAAGTCGTTCTATTTTCAGGTACTTATCAGGAAATATTTCGCCAACCGCTCAGTCGATATCAGATCGGTTCCAAATTATTGAATGTGAGCTTGAGAGGAAAAGGTCAGGTGCTTCTCAATGGTGCGGGGCTCAGTGTGAATGTTGGAGGTGGAATGGTCTATTTACTTGGGAGCAATATATCGGTGCGAAATCTTAAGATCGATCAAAGCAACGAAAATGGTGTTCGTTTCGGTTACAATTACAATGGTACGGTCATAAATTCACATGATGTTTGGATCGATAGTGTGGAGGTGTCCTCTACCTCAGGTCATGGCATTCTAATGGGAATAGGAGCGCTGAATGCCAATGGCTCATCATTGCTAATTCCTCGTGCAAAGCGTTTCAAGATAACCAATTGTCATGTTCACGATGCCGTGAATTACAATACGCCGCAGTCACAGTGGGGATCAGCAATAAAGTTCTGGAATACCAGTCATTCGATTGCAGCTGGTAACAATGTGCATGATAATTCAGGTGAAGGTATTGACTTTGATTTTTGTGATACAGTCCATGTTATTGACAATCAGCTTCATGACAATTATGCCAATATTTACCTTGATAAGGTTGAATATGCCATAATTTCGGGGAATCTCATCTACAATGAAATAAAAGAAGTTAGCGGGATTCTATTAGGAATAGAGGCATTTACAGCATTTGTCTCAGATCATTATCTCCGCGATATCTATATACACAATAATGTGATCTTGAACACTACAGGGATAAATATTTGGCAGGGTATCTACAGTGCCATTCAAATGGGATATTTTTCAAACATCGATATCAGCCACAATACTTTGATTGGTAAGCAGTTTGCCAATGGTGCGCAAGTCAGCTTCTCTTATGAAACATTTTTAGGTCAACCAGTTAACAATATCGTTTTCTCCGGCCTCCGCATAAACAGAAATATTATTTCTGCGAATCCTGATAGTCTGAACAACAGTAGATTGATGAGTTCTCCACTCGATCCTCAGCCACAATTAGTCACGGAACACAATTTGTTTAATATGCAACCGGGATTTGGGTACAATAGTGCTACTGATCAGATAAATTCATCGTTACCCATGTTGCTGCTTCCCAACCAACTTGATCAGATCCGTCCCAACTCAACATTGAATCCGGAATTTATCTGTTCGGCACCGTTTTCAGGCTTTCCTGAGACCGATTTCTTTGGAATCATGCGCGCTGTTTCTCAAACAAATGTTGGAGCGGCTGAATTGATCGAGGACCTCGGATTTTCGCAGCAAAACACAGAGAACGGTTTCCGTGTTTTTCCGAATCCATCCGAAGGTATGATCCGTACAGGAAAGGAATTTGAAAGTTCATGCTTTGAAGTAAGAATGATCAGTGGAAATAGAATAGGGGAGGTGTGTGCTGATCAGGAAGGTTCCCTTGACCTTCATCATCTTACCTCAGGCACCTACATACTCGTTTCTTGCAGAACAAATGAGATCAGTCGTCTAATACTGTGGTATGTTTCCCATTTTTTGTTAAAGCCTTTATTTGGGCTATTTAAAATTAGCTACCTTTAGTTCAAATCTGATAAAAAAATGAAAAGATCGTATATTATTATGGGTGTGATCGCTTTGTTGGTGATCATTTTATTCTTTGCGTACCGCGGGACTTACAACACGGCTATTAATCTTCAAGAAAAAGTGGATGAAACATGGGGGAACGTGAATTCTGCTTATCAAAGGAGAGCAGATCTAGTTCCTCAACTAGTAAGCACTGTTAAGGGAGCAGCTGCTAATGAGAAAGAAATCTTGACAAAGGTTACAAACGCTCGAGCAGGAATTGTTAATTCTAAAACTCCTGATGAATTAGAAATGTACGGGAGAGAAATAAATACAGCAATTAATCTAGCTTTTGAGGCATATCCTCAAATTAGATCAACTGATAATTTCGGTAAATTACAAAAGCAGTTGTCTGAAACTGAGAATACGGTAAAGAGGGAAAGGGATCTTTATAACGAAGCCGTTAAGGAATATAATTCACATATTCGAGGGTTCTTCAACTCAATGCTCCTGAACAAGGAGACCTTCCCAAAAAAGGAAATGTTTAAAGCAGCGGCAGGTTCAGATGTAGCACCGAAAGTTGAGTTCTAATCTGAAAAGTAACTTAATGAAAAGCGATTTGAAAGGATCGCTTTCTTTTTTTTCAATAACATGGCAAGAGATCAATTTACCGATCGCCAAAAGGAAGCCATTCAGCTGACCATTGCGCGTGCTGAGCTGGATACTTCGGGTGAGATCAGGGTACATATCGATAAAAAATGCAAGGCCGATCCGGTGGAAAGAGCGATTGAAGTGTTCCATCGTCTTGAGATGCACAAGACCACTCAGCAGAACGGCGTACTGATCTATCTGGCACTGGTGGACCGCAAACTGGCGATCGTCGGTGACAAGGGTATCAATGCAGTTGTGCCGGATCATTTCTGGGATGACGAGCGCGACTTAATGGTTTCCTATTTCAAGAACGGTCAGTTCACCGAAGGGCTGGTCGAAGGGATCAAGAAAGTAGGAGAACAGATGAAGCAGTTCTTCCCATACATCGAGAACGATACGAATGAATTGAGTAATGACGTAACATTTGGAAGTGATGAGGAATAGGATTAGAACATCTATTATGAAGCTTACATCGTTACTAACGTTAGCGCTGTTGAGTTCTGCGTTGTTGGCTCAGAGCGATATTCCCGAAAAACCTTCACCTGAGAGGCTGTACAACAACTTATCCAACGAAATGCCGGATTTTCTGGATGCGAGTCAGGCAAAAGCACTGGAAGACCGTTTGGTGCAATTCGCGGAGTCTACATCTAACCAGATAGTGGTGGTGGTGGTGGATGATCTTGCTCTTTACGAGCCGTGGGATTTTGCTGCTCGATTGGGTGAGAAATGGAGGGTTGGACAAGAAAAGGAAGATAACGGTATCGTTTTGCTAATTAAGCCGACAGGTGGGAAAGGAGATCGAGAAGTTTTTATTGCAACAGGAAGAGGTTTAGAAGGAGCTATTCCAGCATACACTTGCGCAGAGATCGTAGACAATGAGTTGCTACCGAACTTCAAGAACGGTGATTATTACAACGGGATCATTGCAGCGCTTGATGTGCTTGAATCATTATCAAAAGGAGAATATAATTCGGATCAGTATTCCAGCAAGAACAAGAAGCGCAATGGCGTTGCAACAGTAATCATTGTGATGATCATCATTGTAATTGTGATCGTCGTGATCGTTCGAAACGGAAAAGGTGGCGGCGGATTCACCATGGGTGGTGGTGGAGTCTTTATGGGTGGCGGCTGGGGCGGCGGTTACCGAAGCAGCGGAGGCAGTAGTTGGGGCGGCGGCGGATTTGGCGGATTTGGCGGCGGAAGTTTTGGCGGTGGTGGATCAGGTGGAAGCTGGTAGCGCCTTAATAATTGATTATTCGGAACATATATGGAGAAAGGGGAAGCAAAGCTTCCCCTCTTTGTTTTGAATAAAACCAATTATTCAACCACCAAAGGAAGGATTTCGAACACAATGATCTCATTGGTCGATCCAATGACTTCCTTCGGATATCTTTTTGAATAAAAGTTATTCAACATTCATTGCTAATTCGTCTTATCGGAATTGTGAACCCGCAGGCTATTTAATAGTCCCCACTAAATTATACGAGTATGATGAATTAAAATATGATGAAAATCAGTTATTTATAACTGCTTTCTTCGAATTCCGAAAAATAATTCATCTTCAGTTCGGCCATTCTTGATTAGAATCCCCGGTATTCTTGCCTCGAAAATAAACCCAGCCTTTTCCAATACGCGCTGAGATGCAAGATTACTGCCGAAAGGACGGGCAAAGATCCTTTCGATTTTAAACTTGTCGAATGCATACTTCACCATCAGTCGAATGGCTTCCGTGCCGATCCCTTTGCCCCAATGTTCTTCTCCTACGAAATAACCGAGTTCCGCATTGAGTCTGTTCACATCGTGCTGTGGGTGGATCCCGATGTTTCCAACCACTTCACCGTCTACTTCGATCGCGAGCACTTCAGCAGGTTCCTGAGCCATTACCCTTTCCAAAAAAAGCAGTCCGCTATCCCTTGTGTAAGGAGAGGGGAAAGCATCGGTTAACATTGCCGCAATCTTTGGATTGTTCGCATGATGGACCATAGCGTCAAGGTCATCCATGGTGAAAGGACGAAGCTTCATATTCATACTACTTGAAATGAAAACTGCTGAAAACGGCGATAAAAACGATCGCAGCTCTGACATCATCAGGCAGTCCTTTGGTATCCATCGAGATATTCCACTTACTGAAATCGTCAGAGAAAACGGTTCGCATTGTACCGGATGCATCACCGGAGATGGTCCAACGTTCGTAATCATCTGAAAAGGTCGTTTTTACATAGACCGTTTTGCCGTTTCCACGAATTTCCCAACTATCGAAATCGTTCGAGAACGTGGTTCGCATCTTCACGTTGCTTCCAACCTCCCAATTGTCCCAATCCTCAGAAAAAGTTGTTCTGATCCTTAGACTTCCGAATTCCCAGTTGTCCCAATCATTATTGAATACCGTGCGGAAAGTCTTCCCGTCGAACTCCCAGCGGGAGAAATCATTCGAAAAAGTTGTTCTCAGATCTTGTGCGAACAGCATTCCACTGAACGACAAACAAAGAATGAAAAGAAGTTGCTTCATACGTTTCTAATTAGAGTACAACGTTTGTTTCTTTGTCAAAACGTTTGTAAGACACAAAAACGGCTATCAGTGCCAGAGAAACCATGACGGCAAAGCTCAGTGCGATCAGTCCGAATTCCAGTGTTCCTGCTATCAGTTCTTTCGTTGCAAGTACAACATTTACCACCGGAATGCACGCAGTCATTACGTTCAACTCGATGCCCGGGAAAAATCCAACCATCGCAGGAAGGATCATGACCATGTTCAGCGGTGTAATGATGCTCTGTGCCTCCTTGAAGGTTTTTGCGTACACTGCGATCGGGATCATCACTCCTGCAAAGAAGATCGTCATCGGGATGAGCAATGCATACAACATGAGCACAAATCCCGGACTAAGTATGCTGTGAATGATCTTCAGCAACGCTTCATTCTCCACCACATCGAGTATTTCGATGGAAAGGAAAAGCCCCAGTAAAGCACAGGATGCGGCGGTAAGACCTGAAAGTACGACTACGCCCATTTTACCGAACAGGATCTGCCAGCGGGCAACAGGTGTCGTTAGCAAAGTCTCGATCGTTCCGCGTTCTTTTTCACCTGTAAACAGGTCTATCGCAGGATACATACATCCCAGAAACGCAAAGATGATGAAAAGATAAGGAAGCATTCCACCGGCGAGTTTCCCGATCATTTCTTTGTCTGATGCAATATTACGGTAACTGGTCTCGAGCGGTTTGATCGTGAACGGATCGATCCTCAGTTCGTCGTATCGCTTCTGTTGTGCCTTTGTTACAATGATCTTCATATAGGATTCTGCACGCTCCATCATCCCCATGTCGGTGGCGTTGTAATAGAAAACCACCGGAGCGGGCTTCAGTGAGTCCATCATCTTCTTGAAATCAGCTGAAATGAACGAACCCAGCTGAATGGTGTCCTTCTTCAGATCAGCGATCATCGTAGCTGTATCTTTGTAATAAATGATCTCCTTCGGTCCCATCATTTCAGGTATGTCCTTCAGTTCTTTTTCAAGGAAATTATCTTTCTTACCAACCATACCGATCTTGATCTTCTTGGTTGCAGCCTCTTCTTGAAAACTGGACGAAACAGATACAAAGATGTTCATGATCACGGGGAACACCAGTACCGGGATCACCAGCATGGTCATCAAGGTACGTCGGTCTCTCAGCGTATCCTTCAGTTCTTTTTTGAAAATAGTAAAGATCATGGTCAGCTGTTTTGAGAAGATTGAACAATACGAATGAATTCAGCTGTCAGATTATCGGCTTGCATGTTAGCGCGGAATTCATCCATCGTACCGGAATACAGCAACTTTCCTTTGTGAATGATAGCCATATCATCGCATAACAGATCCACCTCACTCATGATATGACTGGAGAAGATCACGGTTTTACCCTGGGAACGACAATCACTGATCAGTTGAATGATGTTTTCGGCAGTGATGACATCCAATCCGCTTGTCGGTTCATCAAAAACGACTACTTCCGGATCATGGATCATCGTGCGACAGATAGATACTTTTTGTTTCATACCTGTACTCAGTTTGCCGATTCGTTTATTCTGAAAATCATGCATGCCAAGAAGGTTGTACAAGTTTTCCTTTCTTGTTTCGAAATCCTGTGGACGAACACCATACAGATCTGCAAAATATTGAATGAGTTCGTTGGGGGTCAGACGTGCGTACAAGCCTGTTGATCCAGTTAAGAAACCGATCTTCCTTCTTGCCTCTTGTGGATTCGATACCGCATCGAGACCTGCGATACGAATTGTTCCGCTGGTTGGCTTGAAGATTGTTGAAAGCATACGCATCGTAGTCGTTTTTCCTGCGCCATTTGGTCCGAGAAGCGAAAATACGCGTCCCGGTTGACAGGTGAAACTAACGTTTTCAACGGCGACAGCCTTATCGGCTTTTGTGTTGAGTTCTTTTTTTTGTTGCCTACTAAGGATGAATTCTTTGCGTAGGTCACGGACTTCTAT
>Ga0068876_10001773_pt1 | contig 16428 bp, 7 predicted proteins | sample NOAtaG_6_FD_66442 | JGI IMG/M metagenome (GOLD analysis project Ga0068876, IMG submission 66442) | Freshwater lake microbial communities from Lake Erie, under a cyanobacterial bloom - NOAA_Erie_Diel5S_2200h metaG | ecosystem: Environmental > Aquatic > Freshwater > Lake | place: USA: Ohio, Lake... | reverse complement strand
CCCAGTTCGGTTCGGGCAAATACGAAGAATTTCAGCGCTTGTTTTCTGAGGTGGTCGAGAAAGGAGCCAAAGTATTGGTGTTCTCTCAATTCGTCCGCTTGCTACAGTTGCTACGCAAAGATTTGGAAAGTAAGGGCGTTCCATATTGTTATTTGGACGGAGCCACCAAAGACAGGCGTTCTGAAGTGGAACGCTTCCAAAACAATCCAGAGATTCCTGCGTTCCTCATCAGTCTCAAGGCCGGGGGGGTAGGATTGAATTTGACAGCAGCAGAATATGTCTTCATCCTCGATCCTTGGTGGAATCCAGCTGTGGAAGCCCAAGCCATCGACCGATCCCACCGAATTGGTCAGACCAAGACCGTGTTTTCTTACAAATTCATAACACGCGATTCCATTGAGGAGAAAATCGTCCGGCTTCAAGACCGCAAAAAAAATCTGTCCAACGAAATGGTTGGGGTGGAGGAAAATATTTTCAAGAGTCTTGACCTCGAAGACCTGAAGGATTTGTTGGCCTGAGCGATGTGTTGGGGCTCCATGATATTGGCTTAGGCTGTCAATCCTGATTTTTACTTGCTTTTATCCAATCAAAAAGGCCCGTCCATGAACGAACATGAACGGGCCTTTCCGACCGGTTAGGAGTCAATCATTCTGTGACCGGTGTGACGACCATTTTCAGGGTCTTACTTCCACCGGGACTCTTGAGACGTACATAATAAACCCCCGAGGCCAAGCGAGCTGATTCTACACGGAAACGGTTGGATGAAATCATGCCCAATCTCTTGCTCCAAACAATTTGGCCCAAACCGTTGAGCACATCCACACTGCAATCCTCTACCGAAGGCAAGTCAATCAAAACATCGAAGGCTCCTTCGTTGGGGTTGGGCACAATGTCAAACTTCCAGTTTTGAGCACTTTCCACGCCTACACTTACGCCCACGAACACGCTGTCCACCACCAAACATCCCATGGTGTCGCTGACCGTCACGCGGTACCATCCTGTCGACAAGCCGCTGATGGTGGAAGTTGTACCCCCGTTGCTCCAATCGTAGCTGTATCCGGGAGTTCCGCCCAAACCACTTGCGGTTGCAGTGCCATCAGAAGCTCCTGAAGCGGATTCATTGGTCGAGGTAAGGAAGGCTGTGACAGCGGAGGGTTGGTTCACCACGCCCACGCCAATCACATTACAACCATTGGCATCCGTAACGGTTACGAGGTACATTGCCGATGGCAATCCGGTAATTTGTTGAACCATTTGCCCTGTGTTCCAATTGTAGGAATAGGGAGCCAATCCGCCGGAGGGATTGGCTGTTGCAGTACCGTTATTTTGGTTGAAGCAGGTCAGGTCTCCGGTAACAACCTGTACGGCCGGCTGGGTGTAAGCAGGCAAGTTCAGGGAGGTGGAAGAGGTGCAACCCGCATTGTCTGTGATGGTGACTGAATATACGCCGCCACCCAATCCGGAGATGGAAGGAGTCGTGGCACCTGTGCTCCATGCAAACTGATAGGGAGCCGTTCCGTCAATGGCGGAGGCGGTGATGGTTCCGTTGCTTTGACCACACGAGGCAGGGGTGCTGCTTGCAACCTGGGCCACTGGGGGAGTGGAAGCCCCAATGTTCACGCTTGTCACGGCGATACAATTCGCTTGGTCGGTGACGGTGACGGTGTATGTTCCTGCAGAAAGGTTGCCGACGGTGGCTGTAGTGCCGCCATTGCTCCACAGGTAGCTCAAATTACCCGTTCCACCGGAGGCCGAGACTGTTGCCGAACCATTGCTCTGACCGCAGGTAGTTGCTGTACTGTTGTTGACACTTGCCGAGGGGCCATTGGAATTGCTGATGGAGGCCACGGCCGTGCTCGTGCATCCATTTTGGTCGGTTACGGTCACGGTGTAGGAGCCGGCTGCAACGCCAGTCATGACGGCCGTATTTTGTCCGTTGCTCCAAGCATAGGCCAAATTTCCGGTGCCACCTGTTGCGGTTGCGGTTGCGGTACCATTGGGTGTTCCGCAGGAAGCACCGGTGGTGCTTTGAACGGAGGCAATCGGACCGGACGCATTGCCCACCGTGAAGGTTTGGCTGCTTGCACAAGTACGGGAGTCAGAGACTGTGACCGTGTAGTTGCCAGGTGCCAGTCCAGAGATGGATGCCGTGGTGCCGCCCGTGCTCCATTGATAAGTGTAAGGTGCCAATCCGTTGGAAGGCGTCAAGGTCAGGCTGCCGTTGGCATTCCCACAGGTAGCATTTGACACGTTGGCGGTTGCAGTTGGATTGGGGTGCACCACAATGTAACCCGGCCTGTTGAGGGTATTGCTGTTTCCTCCCACCGTGACCTGCAGACTTACGTTGTATGTGCCAGGTGTATTGTAGGTGTGTACCGGGTTTTGTTGTGTGCTCGTTTGGCCATCACCGAAACTCCACAACCAGGCGGTAGGCGAACCAGCCGTTTGGTCGGAAAATGAGACGGGCGAACCTTGGCATGTGCTCGTCACGTTTGCGGAGAAGTTGGCGGCAACACAAGCCGGTCTCACGAATGACTGGGTTCCATCACTACGGTTGCTCGAACTGCCTTGGGATGCTCCCACACCGAGTCCACGCTTTGCAAATGCTTCCCAAATCAAGCAGCTGTATTGACCGCCGTACAGCAAAGTATCAGCCTCAAGAATGGCGTTTCTTCCGTCCACGAATCCGGGGCTGCAAGGTTGCATTTTCATGCCCTGTGTCACGAGTTTCATGGCGATGTTGTTGCCGCCCGTGCCGGTTTCCAAATTGGGGTCAAATCCATATTGGTCGATCAATAACCATGTCATTTCCCACAGCATGTTGCACCACAAAAATCCAATTCCGTGGGGTTGAGAGATGAGGGTGGTGTTCTGGATGTCGATATAAGTGTAAGGATTCACGTTCATATCGGTGGTGTAAGGGGCTGGACGGATACCCGTGCCATTGGATGGTTCAAATACCACATAGGTTCCGATTCCGCGAACATCCGTACCCAAATCTCCAGGCTGAATGGTCATCATCAAACCAATCCAGTCGCTCCAACCTTCACCCATTTGCTCGGCGTTGTTCAAACAGTTGGAGTTCGAAGGTCCACCCGTGAGGCGGGTAGAAACGCCATGGCCGTATTCGTGTGCGATGACACCATTGTCGATGTCGCCATCGCGGTCATATGCCACCCCAGGACTGGAAAGGCTGACATTCACACCTGCGGCCAATTGGGCTTTGAGAAGTGCGCAATCTGCTTGTGAAATCATCACCGATGGGATGTTGATGGCGGTGGTTGTGCCACCCATCACAATAGGGGTACCGGCTACGTTGTTGCAAACCACACAAGCTACTGCACCAGCGTTCTGCGCATTTTGGACCTTGCTAACGAAGGTGCAGGTACCACGGTCTATGAGAGCGATTTTTCCGGAAACTTGAGCAGCATTGGTGAGTGCATTACAACCCAAAGTAGGTGCCGCCGTGCCGTCACTTACGAGAACAAGGTTTCGTGTGAGGGGTGTAACAGGAAGGTTGGGGCCGAAACCCGCCTGAACAGCGTAGTAGGTGCCTGCAACCGTAGATGGGGAGTTCACCACGAAATTGACGGTGCTTTGGCCTGTCCACAGATACATCTGCATGCGACCGGATTGGCCATCGGCAGGGGTGGAGAAGTTGGCATTGTCCATGCCGCTGCCATCTTGGGCATCTGCCAACACATAATCATTGCCTGCTCCGCCGCGCCCGTAATTGTTTTGTTGGAAGTTACCCGAGACCTCGTCGAAACCATATCGGTACCAAACATCGTGCACGCGGTTGTTCCAATAGAAGAGGTTGGTGATGGCTGCATCCCGATAGGTTGAAGGGGCGCCGTTCAGGTTCAAAGGAAAATCAAAGTTGAGCGTAGTGCCTCCACTTGGAGAATAACCGGTTCCATTGTTTCCGTTTGCGTCCTCCTGCGCCCAGACGTTGTTGCCTCGGGTGATTGTGTATTCGGCACCGTTAGCACCATTGGTGTCGTGCCAGCCATAGGGTGATGCTACCAGGTCCCAAGGATTGGAAACAATCGAGCGCGCACCAAAATTGGGGCTTTCAATGGGGGTAGGGTAAACATTGTAGGAGTTGGGGGGAGGTGGGAGCAACAGGGAAGGTCCGTCCTCATCATGATTGACATTTGGATGGCAGACCCTTCCGTTCGCATGCACATTGTCAAATCGGCAGTGGGTGGTCCAATCTACCTTTTCCAAGATTTCTCCCGTCACGGCATCCACTTTCAGGCTCCACCAATGCTTTTCATCGAGTTGGAGGATGGAGAAATCCCATGACAACCGGAGGTCGTTTTCACCAACCGGCATATAGACCAACCTGCAAGGTATGTCTTCCAAGCTGATGTTTCCCCGGCTGAATTTGCGGGATTCGTCACCCGTACGGTCGTCCACCATCACTTCCACGCCCTCGGGCGCCGGCCATCCCATTTGTCGGGATGCAGCAGCCATGGCTTGCACAGGTGACAAACTGGGTGCCGTTGCATTGATACGGGATTGGGCATTTTTGAAAGCATTGACATGGGCCACGGCAACCTTGCCATCACCGGTCAAAGTCAAGTTCATTTCGGCCTTGTAGATTCCAACATCCCCGACGGCCTGCCTCATGTAAACATGGTAAAGAAGAGGATCTTTGCTGTTGGTGAGGTCGGTGACCTTGAGATCTCTCAAATCCTTGGATTCCACGCCATATTCGGTGGCATGCTTGCGAACGTAGGATTGGGATACCGACACTGGATCCTGACCGAAGGAGACGCTAAAGCATCCCAAAAACAAAAAAGCACAGATCAATCTCTGTGATAAGGAGTTCATGTTTCTCATAGCAACTGTTTCAACCGGTTCAGTGAACCTTTGTTTTCCGTTCTGAAATTTACAACGAAATCTTTGGCTTTCACAAACCTCCGAGTCTTTCGAATTTCCATTGTTGAACTGTGTTGAGTGGTTGTTTAAGGTCCAAGATGATCGTTTTAAGATTTTGTGGTTTCCACCAAACAATGCTAGGTCTTTCTTGATTTTAACAGTAGGAAGTTTGGATTTATGACAGGATGGTCCCACAACCATCGCATTGTTGGTTGGGCGACAAATTCGAAAGAGGAAAGGCGGAAATTCCGCATCTTTACCCTTGCAATAAAGACGCATGCCATGCTTCAAAACATGAAATACCTCGACCCTGTAGTGGTCTCGAAACTGAAAAACATCGAGGTGAAGGCGCGCATGATTGTGGAAGGTTTCATCACCGGATTCCACAAAAGTCCCTATCACGGGTTCTCGGTGGAGTTTGCAGAGCACCGACCCTACAACGCGGGGGAAAGCCTCCGCAATGTGGATTGGAAAGTGTATGGCAAAACCGACAAGCTTTTCACCAAGCGGTACGAGGAAGAAACCAACATGCGTTGCAGGGTGGTGATGGACATCAGCAACTCAATGGCTTACCCCGAATCCGGAATTTCCAAATTGGAATACGGAGCCTATTTGACGGCTGCATTGCAGTACCTCATGGTTTCACAGCGTGATGCGGCTGGCCTGACCCTGTTTGATGAAAAGGTGCAATTCAGTCTGGAACCCAAGTCCAAACGCTCTTGGTTGGTGCCCGGCTGGGTGAGGTTGGAGCAGGAAGTCCAACGCAAGGACGAACAGCTTAGGCCCACAGCTCATGCCAAAGTCCTTCATGAATTGGCTCGTAGCTTCCATCGCAGGTCTTTTGTGGTCATTATCACCGATTTATTTAACCATGTGGAGTCCCAAGAAACACTTTTTTCAGCACTCCAGCACTTGAGGCACGCCAAGCACGAAGTGATTTTGTTTCATCTTTTGGATAAAAAAACCGAAGAAAGGTTCGATTTTCCCAATCGACCATTGGTGCTCCAGGATTTGGAAACGGGAGAAAAAATCCAGGTCAATCCTGCCGAAATAAGGGATTCATTCCAAGAACTAATGAAAGCACGCAAGGCTATGTTCAAACGGAAATGCCACGAGTTCAACATCGATTTCGTAGAAGTGGACATCGCCCAATCCTACGACAAAGTGCTCACCGATTACCTCATCAAACGCCGTAGTTTGGACAAATAAAGGCTGGAAGGTTCACTCCATCTCCAGTTTTTCCACCATGGCCATCAACCAACCGATTTGCGCGACTTGACCTGCCTCGGATATGTCCTTTCTCAAGCTTTGAATGGCATTCCATTTTTCTTGAGGCTTCCAAAAGGCTGATTTCCTCCTGCATTCATGGAGTTTCCACGTAAGGCCAATCAGGTTGTAATTCACCGTGAAATGCGCTTTGCTGAGTGTTTTATTGCGTTTCAGATACATCCTGAATGTATCGCTGAGGCTTTTCAAGGCATCCTCGTCCTCCAATTCATAATAGGCTTTGAGCAACATCACCTTGGCACCCAAATGGTAAAAAACGTCTGAAAATTCGACGTGTTGAAGGAGCCTTAGCGCTTTTTTGTATTCGCCTTGTTCAAAGTGCAAAGAGGCCAAGTTGTACGTATAGGCATTTTCCCGGTGGTCCGCCTCGATTTTGTCTTTGTACCCCTCGATGAAATCCTCGCACCATTGGTACTTTCCTGCTTTGAGCCCTGCCGAAACAATGTTTTTATAATCCCATTGTGACATCACCCCATTCAGCACCAAGGTGCCGCTCTCCAAGGCCGTTTGGTACAAATCGACCAATATATCCAAGAACTCCCGTCGCCCTTTGTTGACTTGTCTGATGCAATGGTTAAGCGCATAGGCCTGGATTTCGCGCTGTTCGGATTGGGGGAAGGATTGGGCATCCGATCGAATCAGCTCTAACAGTTTCACGAAAGCTTTGTCCTGCACGTCTGAATTCAAACACCTCCAAATCAGCAAGTAGGCTCTGATGCCCGGATGTTGCTCCACCCAATGGGGACGGGTTTCCAAAAATGCCAAGGCAGGATTCAACAAGCCAGGGTCGAATTCTTGGGAAACGACTTGTGCGCGGTTGGCCATTTCAACCCCGTATTTCAATTTGCTCAACAGGTAATATCCATCCAATTGGTCGGAGGCACGTTGCAGGCTGTCATCCGCCTTCCGCGAACCGGTTTCCGCTTGATGGCTGATCCATAACTCCTGAATCAGCAAGCGCTTCAAATACATTTCCTGCAATTTCGAGTCGCCTGCGGTCGTCATGCCCTCGCGTTTTGCCATGGCACGTTGGAAGTCCCCAACCTCACCGGCTCGCAAAAACTCCTCCAACTGCAAGATTTCCAAATGGTCGGGGTCATCTTTTAATCTCATCTGCAGCCGGAATTGCCGCATCAATTTCACCCCCATGCTCAGCAAGTCTTTCCACTTCTGTTCGTCCCAAGTAGCGTCGGGGAAAATTTGTGCGTACAAACGGTTCCTCTCCAGTTCTTCCGATTTGAAGTCAGGTGCCATATCCAACAGAAGGTCCATCAAAATCGTTAGCCGGGCATGCTTGTTAAAAAAAGGAGAGTGCACAAAGTCCCGCAAGTGCCGAATGTCCCAGGCTTCCAGATTGGAAATTTGTTGCAAGAGTTTGCTGCCGATCATTTTGGGATGGATTGGAATTGAATAAATTTTCCACCTTTGGATTTGAATTTAACTAAAAAAAGCCATTTTTATTTCCGAAAACTTTATTTTACAACTTTTAGAAGAGGTAAATTTTTCCACCTCAAAGGAAAAATGTATTTTTCTTAAGAATGGTTGCAACCGATATTCGAATCAGTAAGTCAAGCGAATGTCGGCTGGACTTCAAGGGAAACTAACAAAACGAGATGAAGCGCATCGTTGGCCTGCAAGCCTTTCTCGTCTGCATACTGCTGTGTCGGTGTGTTGATTTGCATGCGCAAACCTTGGTTGGAGGCGACATCTTGAGTTCCACTTCATTCACGGCTGCCTTCAGTCCGTACCGGGTCACTTCCAACATTCGGGTTGGGTCCGGAGTCACTCTCAACATCGAGCCTGGGGTTCAGGTCATGTTCGATCCAGGCACGGGAATCACGGTGGAGGGCAGTTTGGTGGTCTTGGGCACCTCGCTTGATTCGGTTCTTTTGAAATCATTTTTGCAACAACCCGATACTTCCAGTTGGGAAGGTATTGCGCTCTCGGGCGGTACGGTCAGGTTTGCGTTTGTGAAGCTTTCGAATGCCCGTTTGGGGATTTCGGCTTCTGCTTCGACATCCGTTACCGACCTGAACCTTTCTAACTGCGAATTTCGTGAATGTGCACTTGGTATAGCGGCAGTTCCCTCCGGCCTGAGTGTCAGGGAATGCGCCTTCAAGGAAAACCATGTAGGCTCCCTGGGGTCGGACTTGATTTTCAACCGCTGCTCCTTCGCCGCCAATGAGGTAGGCATCTCAGGAGGATTGGTAGTGGTCGATTCATGCACGTTCACCAAGCACCGGTCTTCTGCCGTTCGCGGTGCAGCAGGAAAGGTCAATGGGTCGTTGTTTATTTTGAATACCATCGGGTTGGACCAGTTCGGAAACAGCCCTACGGATACAATTCAAGGCTGTCAATTCGCCGAAAACGACACGGCAGTCGTCGCCCTTGGAAACAGGGCTAGGTTCTTTGAAAATGAGTTTTGTGCCAATTTGGTGCAGGTTCGGGTAGCCGATTCATGGGATGCCGACTTCAGGGGGAATTGCTGGTGCAGCCTCGACACCTCCTACATCGCCACCACCTTTGTCGACGGCCGGACCAACACCGGTTTGGGTCATGTTTTGCTGTCACCCATCGACACTAGATGCAATGTGGTTTCACAAGTTTGGCCGGGAGATGCCAACGATGACGGCGTGGCTACGATTGCAGACATGCTGTACGTCGGGGTCGCATTCAACCTCACGGGACCGGGAAGGGCAGATGCCACTGCTTCTTGGACCGGTCAAACAGGTCTTCCATGGGATTATAACTTTGACTTCGGCACCAATTACAAACACAGCGATTGTGACGGTGATGGCCGGGTTGAGCTTTCCGATACGTTGCCGATTGTTCAAAACCTAGGTCAAATCCATTACAAAACATCCGGGATGGATACCCTTGGGGGAACCCTTGTGGTCGTGGAATTCCCTTCCTTTGCATCAGCAGGCGAACAGGTGGCGGTGAATGTCTCGGTCGGCAACTCCAATTTTCCGGCTGACGGTGTCTATGGGGTTTGCTTGGTTTTGAGGTTGGATAGCTCGGTCTTCGCCAATGCTTATTCCACCTCGCTCAATGACTCTTGGTTGGGTTCTGCGGGTTCCGATTTGATTGATTTGGACCTGTGGCAAGGTGGACTGCATTGGGCAATTGTCCGAAACGATCAGACCGATCGGTCAGGCTACGGTAAAATGGGAGGCGTGACCTTGGTAATGATTGACGATTTGACCGCACCGGTGCAATTGGACTCCTTTGTGACCTTGGAACAGGTGTTGTTGATTGACAAAAAAGGAAACGAAATCCCATCCGACGCACAATTGATTTTCGTTCCGGCCTGTTCCGACAACCAGGTCTCGGTTTGCCCAACAGTTGCTAATCAACGGATCGAAGTGATGTTGAATGGCATCACGGCAGAATCCATGGAATTATATGGTCCCAACGGCTTGATGGCTTTCAGGCAAACAGGACCGATATCGGGCACCCAATCGATCGACTCCAGGCAGTTTCAACCCGGCATGTATGTGCTCAGGGTCAATCTGACCAATGGTAGTTTGACGAGGAAAGTGTTCGTTTTGAGATGAATAGCTTCACAGATACTTATAACCGTCGTTCTTTAGTTTAATTGTTTGTTAGTTTTTTTCTGACCAACATCCAAATCTGCTTGATCTCTTTGCCGCAATGGCAAATCCAAATTTATCTGCACCCCGGCCCCCCAAAAGGTCGGGGTTTTCTTTTGTGAGCGTTGAACGGAATATCCATCTTTTGCCCCCCAAAAACCGTAATTTTGCACCATGATTCAAGCTCCATTGAAAATCGCGCAGCTTTACATCCAAGACCACGGACCTTTTCAGAATTTTCAACTTGACCTGACTTACCCGGAAAATCACCCCAAGGCAGGCCAAGCCATGGATCAGATTTGTATCATCGGGGAAAGTTCCACACGCAAGTCGCAATTGTTGGACCTGATGGTCGACTATCTGCGGAATACGCTTCGTTACAAGAGTAAAAAATTGTTTTTGGCCAAGTTGCAGCTAGGTGAACGATTCGTGTACGGAGTTCATCTCAACAACACGGTGTTGTTTTTCAGGGATGAAATTGATGAGTCTCCCGCATGGTTGACTGACTTGCTCCGTGACCAAACCTTCACCATCGCATTCAACCAACAATACGAACAGTATTGCATCGGATTTCAGGAAGAACCAGAGCTTTTCGATCACCTTTGGCTGGACAACAACGGCCATGATTTGATTTGCCATCTTCCCGTCCAATTCGAAAAAGATCAAACCTGGCACTTGGCGGACGTCCCCCTCACCAAAGGACATGAAGCCGAGAGTTTGCAACAGACATTCCCATTGTACAACGAAATCTCCCCGGACAAGGTCTCCGACTTTTGGGCGTTGTTGGTGTTTTTGTTTGCCAGGAGGCAAGAGGCGTGGCAGCAATTCCAAAAAAATCCCGAACAAAAATCTTTGTCCTCGGAACAGATGATGGCCCAATTCGATGCTCAATACTCCGATGTCTTGACTGGGTTGGTCCATGCTTGGGGACCAATTTTGGAGTCTGAGAATTTGGAAATCGATCCTGAGTCCCTTCGTCTGCCCCTGCACATCCGTGAGCGGTTACACCTTCAATTGAGGGATAAAACCACCCAAAAAGTCGTTCCCTTCGGCGATTTGGACACTGGGATCAGGCACTTGATGTTCAAATTGGGACATTTGTGGGCACTGGGCTTCCAACGTCAGGTCAGGACTTCCTTCCGCATTTGGGAAGAACCGGAAAGCCACCTCCATCCCAGCCAATTGGAGGCTAGCCTCCATGGGATCATGGATGCCACCATGCCGGGACAATCCATTTTCACCACCAACAGTCCTCAATTCGCCCGTCAGTTCGAGCCGATTTCTCGCATCCTCCTCCGCACTAATCGAAACGGTATAATGGAATCCAGCAAGGGGCAGGCATCCAAGTCGGCAAATTGGGAGGAGTTCGTTTCCTCGGATTTCAAACCATGAATGTGGCCAAATGGTCTTCGAAATGATGGTTAGGCCCATTCAATTTGTTCCCAAACCGGGTCTTGCTTTGTTGGGTCAGGTTTTGGAAATATACCGCCATTCCTTTCCGGCTGAAGAAAGGCAACCGGATGATATCCTGCTTGAAAGGTTCCAATCCGGCAAGGAAGAACTGCATGTGGCCTTGGGTCCGGATGGAAAAGTTGTCGGTTTTGCCGGCTTGTGGCCATTGAAGGGGACCTCCTTCTGCTTGCTCGATTATTTGGCAGTTCGCGAAGATTGCAGGGGGCAAGGATGGGGCGGAGCATGGATGCGTCACCTAGAGTCGTGGATGCTTCAAAAACAGGCGTATTTGCTGATTGAAGTGGAAAATCCGGAGTTTGGTGGCAACCCCTCAAGCAAACAATCCCGAATCGATTTCTACCTCCACAATGGAGCTGTTTTGTTGAACAATGTTCGCTACCTGCTTCCCGATTTGGAAGGCAAAGGCAAACCTGTTGAAATGAAACTCATGCTTTTTCCGCCGATTCCCATGAACCGTTACAATTTGTCCCAATTGATTGGACACGTCCACCGGGAACTATATCCGAGCCAAACCAATCAAGCGTTAATTGATGAAATTTTACAACATTTGCCGGAGGAAATAGAATTCTTTCCCACCAATCAAAGTTTTTGAACATGCTGGAAATCATCAACGTCATTTTGGGCTCGACTTCAACCCTGTTGTCCGCCATTGCCATTTATCTGTACATCATCCTCTGGAAGAAAGACAAGGAAGATGGATCTTACGACGTTTTCGACGGATTCTACAAAGACATCCTGTTCAAAGGCATGGAGCACCCGGAAATGCGGAATCCTGAAAATACGGCAGACTACAAGCAAAAATTTCAAGGTGATGAAAGGATCCGGTATGAAACCTATGCCTTTTTGGTTTTCAATTTTTGCGAGACCTTGTATGACCGTGGCAACAAGCAATTGATGTACACATGGCAGGATGTGATTTTCGTGGAGTATTTCCTGCACAGAAATTGGTTGGAACAACCCGAGAACAAGCAGAAATACAAAAAGGAATACTTGGACTTTTTGGAAAACATGACAGCTGGCCGCAATTCGAGGTATTGAACGTTCCAGACGTCAAATAAAGGTCAGCTTTGTAAATGTTGGCCGAGACTGCCAAATAAAATCGACCTCATTGTTTCACAACCAAAAGGCTGAACCTGCCGGCGTTGTGTTCGATGCGCATGGTATACACCCCTGCGGGCAATCCTACCAAATCCAAGGTTTCCTCAGCTGACAATCCGTTCCATGTGCCCATAAGGTGTGAACGACCTACAGCATCCGTGAGGAAGTAATGGATTTTCCCTTTGATGGGTTTGCTGGACTCAATGGTCAAAAAACGGGTTGTAGGGTTGGGGTATATCAGCAGATCGTTATCCAAATCGATGGCATCTGCCACTTCCACCACAAAGGGGAAGGGTTCCGAATATTGAACGCAACCGTTGGAGTAAATGACCTTGACTGTGTAGGATCCGGGCCCTTGTGGTGACCAAGTGTTTCCTGTGGCACCTAAGATGGGACTTCCGCCCAAAAACCATTGGTATTGGGCGCCAGCCACAATAGTCGTGGTCAGCATATTTCCCACCAAGGTTACGACCGGTACGGGAGCCTGGTTCACGGTCACAACCACGGGCTGTGAAGTGGCATCGCAGCCGAAGCCGTTCCATACCTGCACGGTGAATGTGCCAGGCTGATTGACTTGGATGGTTTGGGATGATTGTCCGTTGCTCCAGGCGTAACTGAAGTATCCGGCACCTGCATCGAGCTGTACACTGCTGCCCTCGCAAATTGAAACCAGCTCTCCCGGAGTGATTTGCGGTGCCGGAGCTGGGAATGGCACGGATTGAATACTGATATTTTCAATCCGAGAACAACCCAGCGGATCCGTTACCTGCACGGAATAGTTTCCTCCTGTGGTGATGGTGATATCCGAAGTGGTGTCCCCGTTGCTCCATAGGTAGCTGTTGAAGATTGGGTCTACACTCAAAACCAATTGGTCATTTTGACAGATTACCAGGTTTCCACTTGCGGAGACCAGGTTGGGATTGGAGACCGCCGATGTCTGAATTTGAATACTGTCCGCACCTGTGCAACCCAAGCCATTGGTGACTTGAACCCAATAAGTTCCGGCTGTGTTGGTGGTCAGGGTAGGAGTGTTGAGGCCATTCGACCATTGATAAAGGCTCAATCCCGAAGGTGCGGCCAAGGTGATTCCACCGCCATTGCACAGAACGGTATCGGGTCCCAAGTTCACATCTACCTGAGCCAGACCAAGGTCATCAGCTACCGTCAAGGTAAACAAGCAGGTATCGGTGAGTCCGGTCGAGTCAAAGGCCACCAAATAAATCAAATGACCACCCAAATCGCCACAAGTGAAAAACGTCTGGTCAATGGTAAGAGAGGCCAATCCACAGTTGTCGTTGCTTCCGATGCCCGCTGCAGCGGCAGTGAGGGAGGCGGTACCACTGGAATCCAATTGGATCACCATGGGTTGACAAACGGCATCGGGAGGAGTGTTGTCTACGATGTTCACAGTGGTGGTGCAGCTGTCGCGGTTTCCAAAAACGTCCTCAACACGAATCCTGACCGTTTGCGGGCCTTTTTGGGTACAATCAAAAGATGCCGGGATGGAGGTGAAAATCAGACCTGAACAAGCATCCAAGGTTTGGGCTCCGACCAGGCTGGCAGGAATGGTGGCTATCCCTGCGACATCCAAACCCACCGTTCTGCTGCTGCATTGGGCCGAGGGCTTCAATGTGTCCAGAACGGTCACTTGGGTGTTACAAATGCTGCTATTCCCGGAGGCATCGGCGACTGTCATGCTGATTGTTTGAATTCCCGCATGGGCACATCCGAACGATTGCTGGCTCAAGGAACGGGCGGCCACTCCGCATGCATCGGTGCTTCCATCATCGACCATTATACTCGTCAGGTTGGCTGAACCAGATGCGTTCAGGTAAAGGTCAATGGTGGAGATGCAGGCTGCAACCGGTGCGATGGTGTCCAAGATGTTGATGTTGGAGTTACAAGAGGAGGCATTTCCGCTCACATCCTCAACGCCAACTGCCACCGACTGAATCCCAAGGTCCGTACATGAAAATTGCGTCCTGTTGGCCAAAAGACCCGAGATTCCGCAATTGTCCGTGCTGCCTCCCGCCATTTGTGCTGCAGAGACCGAGCATTGTCCCGAGGCATCTAAATACGCATTGAGGGTTGCACAAACGGCCACAGGTGCCAAGGTGTCGCGCAGCAAAAGCGAGGCCTGACATTGGCGTGCATTCCCTGCTGCATCGGTCAAGGTGATGGTTACAACGACGGTACCGGTGTCTTGGCAAGAAAAGGATGTAGGTGTGACAGACCGCGTCAAGATGCTACAATTATCCGTGCTTCCTGCGCTGACCAGGAAAGCTGAAGGGTTGAAAGTTCCTGAATTGTTCAAGAAAACAGTAGAAGCATTGCAGATGGGGTTGGGGCCAATGGTATCCAAGACCGTCACGGTTGTGGTGCAGCTGTTTTGGTTTCCGGATCCATCTGTAACGGTAAGTGTAACCGGGTTACTTCCTGTTTGGCTGCAATCAAAACTGTTGAGGCTCAAGGCTATTCCTGCAATTCCACAATTGTCGGTTGAGCCATTATCAATGTTCGACGGCGTCACAAATGCCAACCCGCTGGCGTTCAGGTAGGTGGTGAAAGGTCTGCAGGAAGCTTGAGGCGGGGTTGACTCGGTTACCGTTACGACCGCTGTGCAGGAGTTGTCGTTTCCATGGATGTCGATACCGGTGAGTCTGACCGTTTTCAGCCCTACGTCCAAACAGGAAAATTGATAGCGGTCCAAAAACAGTGTGTCCAACTGGCAGTTGTCGGTCGTCCCATTGTCGATTTGGGAGGTGGTGATTGTACCTACGCCTCCCACCAAGTTCAAGGAGAGGTTGCGACAAGCCATAAAAGGGCCCGTAGAGTCAGCAACGGTTACCAACCCGGTACAAGAATCCCTAACGCCGGAAACGTCTCCCATCACCAACAAGGTCGGATGCGGCCCAATCCCGCTACAGGTGTAGCTTCCCACATCCACAAAAGCGGTTGCGAAAAACCCACAATTGTCCGTACTATTCGCTCCCATTTGCAAGGGGTTGACTACCGCGTTGCCTAGGGAGTCCAAATAAATCGTGAGATCCGTACAAACAGCAACCGGGGCGATGGTGTCAAATACCCGGACTTGGGAGGTGCAGGTAGACAAATTGGTGTCGGCATCCAAAACGGTCATGGTGACCACATTGAGACCTGTATCTTGGCAGGTAAACACATTTTGCGACAAGGTCCTTCCCGTAATGCCGCAATTGTCGTTGCTTCCGTTGTCGATGGACAATGGCGTCAAAATGCTTTGCCCGGTCATGTCGATGAAAATCATCGTGTCCTGACAAAGTGCGATCGGAGCAACAAGGTCTTGTATCCTGACAAACACCTGGCAGGTGCTGCTGTTGCCATTCACATCGGTAATTTGAAGCGTTTGGGAAACACCGGGTACGTCCGAGCAGCCAAAGGTGGTCCTTGTGAGGCTGAGGCTTCCAATGCCACAGTTGTCGTTGCTGCCGTTGTCAGCCTGGGCAGGAGTGAGGGAGGCAAAGCCGAATACATCCAAAGTCAGGACTGGTGTGGCACAAATGGCATTGGGTTTGGTGCTATCAGCCACGGTAACAACTGCATTGCAGGTCCTGACATTCCCTGATGCATCTTGGATGGTGCCGACGACGGGATGGGAACCTATTTGGGAGCAATTGAACGTGGGTGGGCTTATCTGGCTGCTGGAGATGCCACAGTTGTCGCTGCTGTTCAGGTCGATGGTGCTGAAAGTCAACGTGACCGATCCGGCGGCCGACAAATAAACCGTTTTGTTGGAGCAAACTGCGTTGGGGCGTATGGTGTCCAAAACGGTGATGTTAGCATTGCAACTGCGTGTATTGCCACCGATGTCGGTTACCGTTAGGGTGGTTGGTGATGTCCCCAGGTCAGTGCATCCGAAAATCGTTTTATTCAAGCTCAGCCCTACGACCGCGCAATCATCTGTGCTACCATTGTTGACTTGGGTGGCCGTGATGGAAGCTGAACCATTTGCATCTAAATAGCGGGTCAGATTTTGACAAACTGCCGTTGGGGCTTCAAAGTCGGCCACTGTCAATCTTTTTCCAGCCGCAGCGGAGTCCCTGCATCCATTTCC
>Ga0068876_10001771_pt1 | contig 16437 bp, 10 predicted proteins | sample NOAtaG_6_FD_66442 | JGI IMG/M metagenome (GOLD analysis project Ga0068876, IMG submission 66442) | Freshwater lake microbial communities from Lake Erie, under a cyanobacterial bloom - NOAA_Erie_Diel5S_2200h metaG | ecosystem: Environmental > Aquatic > Freshwater > Lake | place: USA: Ohio, Lake... | reverse complement strand
CAGCTGCAACAATGGCGCAAAACGTGCCTTCTTACGTGCCGACAAATGGTTTAGTTGGTTGGTGGCCTTTTACGGGTAATGCAAATGATGAGAGTGGGAATGGGAATAATGGTAGTGTGTCAGGGGCATTGCTTACGAGTGATAGGTATAGTAATTTAAATAGTGCTTACAGTTTTAATAATTCGAGCATAACGTGTACCAATAATAATTTACCTCTTAACAACTTTTCGTTATCTGTGTGGGTATTACAAAATCAATCTTTTGGTGGGATAGAATATATTTGTCTTGGTAGTCCAGCAAGCACAAGATGGGGGGCTATCTACTCATCACTTTATACAACTATGAATTACGGTAGAGGATGCAGTGGTTCTGGCGGCAGTACTATCAACCCAACTGTAAATTTGGGTTCTTGGGATCACATAGTTTATGTCTCACAGGGAACAGGGCAAAATACAGACATTTATATTAATGGAATATATGTAAACTCTACAACAAACAATAACACAGGCAGTTGCACAAGCAATAATTTATATTTTGGGGTTGACATTTTTTCAGCTCCTGAGTTTATTGACGGTAAATTAGATGACATCGGAATCTGGGACCGTGCTTTAACACCTCAAGAAATAACTGATTTATACAATGGTTGTCAACTAACAGTTAGTACGCAGCCCAATAGCCAAACAATTAATATCAATAACAACGCTCAATTTATAGTTGGTTCGTCAAATCCAAGCGCAACTTTTCAATGGCAAACTGACCTTGGTGTTGGTTTTCAAAATTTGAATAGTGTGGGTCAATATAGTGGCACAACAAATGACACGCTGAATGTTGCAAATGTGACGATGGGTAATAACAACCAACCATTCCGTTGTATTATTTCTTCAGGTTCTTGCACAGATACCTCAGCCGTAGCTGTATTAACAGTAAACAATACGGTTGGCTCGAATGAAATATCTCCGGGTAGTTTATTCTCTGTGTTTCCGAATCCTGCACAAAATGTAATTAACCTTAAAGCAGACGCTACGCTGCTTGGCGAGTCTTACGCTATAATGGATAACGCCGGAAGAACTGTTTTATCAGGAACCATTGCCTCCGAAACAACCATGATCGAGCTGGGAAATTTGTCCGGCGGTATCTATATATTTAATATTGGCAAGAATATGAAACAACAGTTTAAAATCGTAAAACAATAACATACAAACGGTTGTATAACTTTTACCACGTTATCACAACCATATACAAGCTGCAGCAGTGCGGAGGTGTTTCAATACTCTTCCGCACTGCTGTCTTCATTTAGCAGAACTTTGTGGCGTAGCCACGCTTAGCCAATGTATCAGCCACCAACGAACAACCACAACACAAGTTTACTTGAGCCTATTAAAACTGAATTGAAAGCGCACAATGCTTCCGCGGACGCCATTAAGTTTACAGTGGATCAGGCGGCGTTGTCTATCCCTGCGCCAAATGCAGAACCGGTTACTATTGAGCAACGTCAGGCAGAAATTGCTTGCTCTCTCGATAATCCGGATGCTTGCGAATCTTGCAGCGGATAGTACTTCTGTTTGGTTTTTTGAAGTTGATTTTCAGGGGCTGTCGTTAACGCGACAGCCCTTTCTGTTGAATTTACCTAAAACACGGTACGTGTTTACCCGTAAATAGGTATTGATGTGCGTGAGGTGTTGAGCGAACTTTATTACCATCAAAACACCTCCAACCATGAACACCACTCCACTTCATCTTTCCGTTATCCAACTCGCTGCAGATGCCCACATGACAAGAGTTTTGGGCGTAATTAGTCCGGCTGATTTCTTCTCAGGAGGCTCGAACATCTCGCATGAATTGCCTGTGCAAACAGATCGCATTATTCGTAAATTGCAGCCTCCATGCACGCCGCAAAACAAAATCGATTCCGAGCATTTATCTTCCTGAGTTTCTTACTCAGCGGTTACGTATGGGCACAAAACACTGATTCTTTACTGAACGTAGCGCGCACTTCACCCGACTCGGTGAAAATCCGCATCTACAATCAGTTAAGTGCCGCCCTTGTAAATTCCGACGTTAAAACAGCCGCGGATTATGGAGCAAAGGCACGCGATCTCGCTGTAAAAACAGGAAATTTAAAAGCGCAGGCACAAGCATGGAACAACATCGCGTACGCCGTGTTCTATGGCGGACAGCCCGACAGTGCGCTGTTCATTTATTTTAACTCCATCAAAATTGCGGGACAAGCCGGCGACAGCTTACCAATAATTGAAGCGTACAATCGCATCGGATTTATTTATCGGGAAAAAGGAGAGCCGTTAAAGTCCATTCAGTATTTCAATGCCGCACTTACTAGTAATCCCGGAGAACGTTACAAGGCCGAAGCCGGATCGGCATATGTCAACATTGGCGTTATATACAATGACCTTGGCAATCTCAAAGAAGCATTACGCAATCAGCAACTTGGATTAAAAATTTATCGCGACATCGGAGATAAAGGTCGTGAGGCAAATGCTTTGGCGCGCATCGGCAATGTGTACATGGATTTAAAAAACGACTCTGCAGCAATGCGTTGTTATCAGCAATCCAAAGATCTGTTCGCATCCGTCAACCATCAACGTGGTGTTGCGATTTGTTTAAACAACATGGCGATGATCTACACGAATCAGAAAGACTATCGCAAAGCGCTTGATATGTACAAGCAAGCCCGTGTTATACGCGAATCCATTGGCGACAAAAATGGAGTGGCACTAATTCTGAATAATATCGGCTCCACATTTTTACAAATGGATCAAACAGACTCGGCGATCTATTATATCAAGTTGAGTCTTTCCATCACACAACAACTGAATTACAAAGACATGACGATGTCCAATTTGGAGTTGTTAGCACAATCGCATGCGGCTGCAGAAGATTACAAGTTAGCATATCAATATCACGTCGAATATCACGCACTGTTTGATAGTTTGCACAACGAAGAAGCCACCAAACAAATTAATGAACTGAATGCCAAATTTGAAGCCGACAAGCGAGAGCAGCAAAACATTCAATTAGAGCAACAAAACAAATTGAATGAAGCGGCTATTCAGCAACAAAATGTACGCGCTTGGTTTTTAGCAGCAGGACTAATTTCAATTATTGTTATTGCATTACTCATTTGGAGAAGCGCTATTCGTTCCAAACGAGCAAATGTTGAATTGGCGCAACAGAAAAAAATTGTGGAAGAACAACACCGCGACATTCTCGACTCTATTAGTTATGCGCAACGTATTCAAACTGCAGTATTACCCACTCAGGAGGAGATGGTTAATGTTTTTCCGGAGTCGTTTGTTTTTTTCAAACCTCGCGACATTGTAAGTGGAGATTTTTGGTGGATTGCAGATAAAGGTTCGTTACGCATTTTGGTGGTTGCCGATTGCACGGGACATGGTGTTCCCGGAGCATTCATGTCACTCATAGGAACTACATTGTTAAATGAAATTGTTAACCTGAAAGGAATCACAAATCCCGGCAAGATCCTCGATGAACTTTCGAAAGGCGTAATTGCTGCATTGCGACAGGGAACCGGAATTTCTGCAACGAAAGATGGTATGGATATTTCCATCTGTGCGATCGACAAAGGGAACAATGTACTTCACTATGCCGGTGCCAACAATCCTGCATGGATTATCACTACGACCGGAGAATTGGTTGAGCTGCGCGCCGACCGACAACCCATAGGATTTTACGATGCAGAAGTTGTTCCTTTTCAAGTGCAAACAGTAGCCATGAACACCTGTCATTACCTGTACTTGTTTACGGATGGCTTTGCAGATCAATTTGGCGGACCTGCAGGAAAAAAGTTCAAGTACAAACCCTTACAGCACGTGCTGAAGGCCAATGCGCAATTATCTCCGGAAAATCAAATGCAACAACTCGATCAAACATTCCAAACTTGGAAAGGCGAGCTAGAACAAATTGATGACGTTTGTATCGTTGGCGTTAAACTAAACTAATTCTTCTCATGAGTAATTCAACACGGCAGATCAATGCTGCGATTCAGCTATTACCACTATGTGAAAAGAGTAAAGCCATGTCGTTGATTGATGAGGCCATTGCTGTTATCCGCAACAGCGGATTAACTTATCAAGTGTGCCCGTTTGAAACAGTTGTTGAAGGCACTTACGAACAAGTGATGGTATTGGTACAAAACATTCGTGATAGTACATTTATACATGGGGGTGATGAATTAGTCATCAATCTTAAACTACAATTTCACCGCGACGAAGATTTGTACTTCACCGATAAAACACGAAAACATGAGCAGTAAAGAGGGAAAGGTTACCGGCATTGGAGGAGTTTTCTTTAAGTGTGAAAATCCTGAACAACAACGCGAGTGGTACGAACAACAACTTGGAATGAGAACAGATCAATACGGCACGACTTTTCAATGGCGCCGATACGATCAACCGGAACAAATAGGACATACCGTATGGAGTCCGTTTAAGAACGATACAACGTATTTCGAGCCCTCAACAAAACCGTTCATGCTTAATTTTCGTGTTGAAAATCTTGATGCCTTGTTATCACGACTGCAACAACAAGGCATCAACATTATCGGCGAAGTGCTGGCATTTGAATACGGTCGCTTCGCACACATCATGGATCCGGAAGGCAACAAGATTGAACTCTGGGAGCCTGTTGACAAAGTGTTTCAATCTATATTAAATCCGGAAGGTATAACCAAATGACGGGAAAATCTCGCCGAATTGCGGACAGTGCAATTGGTTGCCGGAGTAAAACCTATTCAATCAATAAAGCATCCTTTTCTTAATTATTGCTAATTAAAGCTTGTTAAACTTGATTCGGACAACAATGTGCTTGTATCTTGGTTTAACTACAAATGTCGACTTATGATACTGATGCACATCTCTTCTCCAAATTTCGAACTATTGAATCGAATTGCTTCCGCACTTTTGAAAGAAAGACTGGTTGCTGATGTACGGATTGATGACATTCGTCGCCTTACTTTAGATGGCGACAATTTGGTAACTGTGCCCAGATATTTACTGGCATGTAAAACCAAAGCACTGCTTTTCAATGTAATTGTTGATTATGTGCGTGATCATATCACCCATGAGCTTCCTGAAATGTATGCCATGCCATTAGTGATGTGCGAAAAATCCCAGGAAGAGCTCATTCGCTCAAGGACAAGAGCAGTATAAGTTATCCAACTTTCAAGAAGTCGTTAATCACCCTTCCGATTATTTCACCTTCCACCAGGAAACCATCGTGACCGAATGGTGAATCAATTTGTACGAAGCGTGCATGTGGTATTTGTGCACCTAAAAATTGCTGCTCCTGAATCGGACAAAGAAAATCGGAGCTGATACCAATCACCAATGTTTTAGCCTTTATTTGGCTCAGGGCGAGCTCTACGCTTCCTCTCGCTCTTCCAACATTATGGCTATCCATTGTTTTAGTGAGTGCGTGGTAAGAATACGCATTGAAACGCTTCACCAGCTTATCACCCTGATAGTCGATATACGAAGATGCTTTGAAATTATCGATACGGTCATCCACATCTGTTTGTGCAGCAACATAAGCCTCATAACTTCTGTACGTTAACATACCAATTGCACGTGCTGCTTTCAAACCCTTGCTTCCTGCGTTTAAACTACGTTCTCCAAATGTTACGTCTGCTTCAATTGCTAATCGTTGTGCGGTATGAATGGCAATGCCCCACGCCGATTCTTTGGGTGACGTAGCTACAACAGCCAAATGTTTAACAACATGGGGCTCCATTATTGCCCATTCCAAACATTGATAGCCGCCCATCGATCCGCCCAAGAGCAAATAAATTTCTTCAATTTGCAACGCCTTTCTCAAAATAGTAAACGTGCTTATAATATCTCGAATCGTGAAGTACCCGAAGTCGCCATAATAAGGCTTTTCTGTTTGGGGATTTATGCTCAATGGTCCTGTTGATCCGTAACAAGATCCCGGAATATTAGCGCAAATTATAAAGTACTCTTCGGGATTAATAGTCTTTTCGGAGCCGATGAGTCCGGGCCACCAGTCCGCACAATCGGCGCTTGCTGTTAAAGCGTGACAAACCCAAACCACTTTAGAAACTCCTTTCCTATAAGTGCCGTAGGTGTAATAAAACAGTTCGAGTTGCTCAAACGCATTTCCCGTTTCTGTAGTAAATGAAGGAATAACCAACTTTTGTCCAGGCATACGGGATCAAATATACTAAGCCTGCGCAATGCACATTTCCTATATTTGATCAATAATTACAACTTATGAAAGTTCACTTAAATCGTTTAAATAATGCGTTCCATTTCGTAGCATCCGGCGAAGATGGAGTTTCCATGCATTTTGATGCGAATCCGGAAATTGGTGGTGAAGGTCTAGGTGTTCGTCCCATGCAGGCATTGCTGATGTCCATTGGCGGATGTAGCGCAATTGATATTATCATGATTCTGAACAAACAGAAACAGGTCATCACCGACTTCAAAATTGATATTGACGGTCAACGAGAGAAAGGTAAAGAGCCGGCATTGTGGGAAAATGCGCATGTAATTTACAAGCTGGAAGGAACTATCGACGAAGAGAAAGTAAAACGGGCATGCGCTTTATCTATGGAAAAATATTGTTCTGTGTCTAAAACATTGGAAAAAGCCGGAGCAAGTATCACATGGGAAGTATGGGTTAACGGAAATAAGATCAATTAATCGTTCAAGATGAAACCGGAATCGAAAGCCATTCGTATTCAAATACCACGCACGGAAGAAAAGGAACATGCAACACCGTTGTATCTTACTTCAAGCTTTGTGTTTGATGATGCAGAAGATATGCGTGCGGCATTTGCAGATGAAGTGGATGTGAACATCTACAGTCGGTTTGTTAACCCTAATGTGACAGAGTTTGAAGAGAAGTTGTGTGCATTAGAAGGTACTGAAGCTTGTTTTGCAACAGCGTCGGGGATGGCTGCGATTACAGCTTCGTTTCTTGCATTTTTAAAAAGTGGCGATCATTTATTAGCATGCCGTTCCATCTTCGGATCTACACACACGGTTATTACGAAGTACTTACCTAAATGGGGCATCGAATATTCGTACGCCGATTTATCTAAACCGGAAGAATGGCAATCGCTAATTCGTCCCAACACAAAAATGATCTTTGTTGAAACGCCTACCAACCCGGGGTTAGATATCATCGACCTGGAATGGCTGGGACAATTCGCACGAAAAAATAATGTGTTGCTTAATGTAGACAACTGCTTTGCAACCCCCGCATTGCAACAGCCGGCGTTATACGGAGCTGATCTGATTACACATTCTGCAACAAAGTTTATTGATGGGCAAGGACGCGTAATGGGTGGCGCTGTATTAGGTAAAAAAGAGTTGATCAAAGAAATCTATCTCTTTTGCCGCAGCACAGGGCCGTCTCTTTCACCATTTAATGCTTGGGTATTATCTAAGAGCTTGGAAACGCTTTTCATTCGCATGGAAAGACACAGTTCTAATGCACTAAAATTGGCAGGACTACTCGAACATCATCCAAAAATTGCGCGGGTGAAGTATCCATTCTTGTTATCACATCCACAATATGAAATAGCGAGGAAACAAATGAGTGCCGGTGGCGGTGTAATTACTTTTGAAATTAAAGGTGGAGTTGAAGCAGGAAGAAAATTTTTAAATGCGATTAAAATGTGTTCTCTTACTGCTAATCTTGGTGATACCAGAACAACAGTAACACATCCTGCATCAACAACACACGCCAAACTAAGTGAAGAGGAACGTCTTGCCGTAGGAATAACACCCGGGCTGGTTCGCGTTTCCGTGGGACTGGAACACATCACCGATATCGTAGTTGATATTGAACAAGCCCTCGAAAAAGTTTGAGAATACGAACCCTCATATGGTTTCAATTTTTGTTGGCGACACTTTTCGCTCAACAAAGTCCGTATTACATTAAAAACTACACCACCGCCGACGATAAGCCAATAGCGCAAATGTGGCAAGGCGTTCAAGACAAGCGTGGCATTATTCACATTGCCGCAACGTCGCATGTGTATCACTTTAATGGAACAAGCTGGTCGTGGACTGTAGTAAAATTTGGTTCTGCCAATCGTCAAATTTCGTACGACGAAAAAAACGATCGTTTATATGTAAGCTCCGTTTCCGATTTTGGCTATCTCGATCGCAACGCATTTGGTGCTTATCAATTTGTAAGTTTTTTACCACAGCTCACAGATAGCCAGAAAGTATTTCTGGATGTATGGAAAATATACCGCGATGGAGAGTTCGTTTACTTTCAGTCGGCTGAACGGATATTCGTTGTTAAGGGCACACAAGTTGTTAAAGTTATTGAACCGCATGTCGGACACTCCTTCGCATTGATGTTTCAGTGCAACGGATTGCTATTTGTTCGAGAGCGCGGTGTAGGGCTTGTGCGAGTTTCCATCAACGGACTGCAAACGATTGCCGGAACAGATTTTTTTGCAACCGAACGCTTGTTGGGTGCTTTGCCCGCAGGGAAAGACTCCATGCTATTGCTTACCGGAGACTTTGGGTGGAAGATGATGCACCACAGTGGAGGAACTGCGCAAATAACGCATCATGCAATTCCTAATGAGCAGGAATTAATCAACTTTGGCGTGTTGGGCTGTGAATACATCAATAGTGATGAATTCGCCGTTGTAAGCAGAACAGGAGTCCACGTGTACAACCAACAACATCAATTAATTTATTCTTTTAATAAAACCGCCGGGCTTACGGATGAAAGTATCGGTGAAGTTTTTGTAGACCGCGAAGGCAATATCTGGGCATTTCATAATAACGGTTGCAGTCGTGTGTCGTATCATGGTCCGGTACAATCGTTCGGCGAGAATTATGGGTTTTCAGGAACTGCAGAGTGTTTGATTGTTAATCGTGACACAGCATATTTAGGAACTTTCGAAGGTTTTTATGTGTGCACGCCATTTTCCAAATTGGGAAGAGGCGCTCGTTTTGAACCTACTCCAATTCAGATGCAGGAAGTATGGCACGTTTCAGCCACCAATAATGGCGCATTGGTAGGTTCTGCATTTGGCGTTTGGTGGTACAAACCCGGGCGCACAAATTCTATTACAACAACGTACACCAATTTTATCACTTTATATTCAGACAGTGTTCATGCATTGGTTGGAGAACGCGGCGGAATAAGTGTTTTGTCGTTTACAAATAATAGCTGGTCTCTGCTAAATCATTTCAACTTGCCCGGAAAAGAAATTATCCGCTTATCAGCAGTACGCCCCATTGACGACAATCGTTACGAAGTTTGGGCTACCACCAGAGACAAGCACTTGCTTAAAATAAAGTACGACCACAAAGAAATATACGAGGTTAGAGAATATTCCGACAACAACGGTGTTTCATCAGTTGATCTATATCCTGTACTGGTTAATGACACGTTGTACTTCTTCAACTACTACACCGCATTTCGATATAAATCTGCAAACGACATCAATCAAAATTCGGTATGCTTCGAAGAGGCTCCCGATATGTTTACGCGTCTTTATCTTCAACCCGGAATTGAAATTTCACCGCCTTTAGATCACAGATTATTCCTTGATCGCGCTAAAGAGCAACGGACTGTTTTTTACGGACTACAAAACGGTCGTGTTATCAGAAATACGGTAACGCTGAGCAATATTTTTCAAGGCTCGTATATACAGCATGGATTTGTAACGCCGGATAACTACATATACATTTTAAGCTCGCACAGTATTTTTCGTTTCGACAAATCGAAACCGTTTAATACTCAACTTCGATATTCAGCCTTGATTAGCGAAGTTAAATTCCATGGAGACAGTTTGCCGTACATACTTCCCGGCAAAGTATTTCCTCGCGAAATTATGTTTGCTTCAAATTCTGTGCGCTTCAAATTTGCTGCACCTTATCACTCGTATGAAATGCTCCCGCAGTTCAGTTATCAACTCACCGGATATGATACCGGCTGGACAATTTTCTCTAAAGCGTACGAAAAAGAGTATACCAACCTCCCCGAAGGCACTTATACATTTAAGGTGAAAGCAGTGAATCCGCTGAACATGGAAAGTGAAATAGCGGAATTTACCTTTACCATATTACATCCATGGTACAGAACGGGATGGGCCTACACCGGATACGTCATCCTTCTTATTTTACTCATCTGGATTGCAATCAAAATTGCAACATACCGCATTAATCGTCAAAAGATAAAACTGGAAGGCATTGTTGCAGAACGCACAGAAGAAATTGAAATTAAAAAACAGGAATTAGAAGAGGCATTGTTGGATCTCAACGATTCCATCAATTACGCACAACGAATACAACAGGCCATGTTACCTGCGCGAAGTGATTTAAACAACTACTTTGAAGATGCGTTTATTTTATTTCGACCACGCAATGTAGTTAGTGGAGATTTTTACTGGTTGGCAGAACATAATAACCTGATCTATGTAGCTTGTGCAGATTGCACGGGACATGGCGTACCCGGAGCTTTGATGAGCATGATCGGATCAACCCTCTTAACGCAAATCGTTAAAGAAAAAGGACTCATTCATCCTGATGACATTTTGCATGCGTTGCACGACGGAGTTCGCGCTGCATTAAAACAAGATTCCGGCAACGAAACGCGCGATGGAATGGACATCGCATTATGTGTCATTAATAAAGAAAAACACATTCTTGAGTATGCCGGCGCTAATAGGCCATTGTGGTTAGTTCGCAACGGAGAATTTATGGAATACAAAGCCAATAAATTTCCAATTGCAGGAGAACTGCATAAAGAAGGTCAACGCTATGTTGCGCATTCAATCCTGTTGCAGCAGAATGATGCTATCTATTTGTCCAGCGACGGCTATGCCGACCAATTTGGAGGAGAGAAAGGCAAGAAGTATATGATCAAACGACTGCACCAGAAGCTTACTGAAGTATCGGGGCAAGCGATGAGCACACAAGCTGAAGTTCTGCAAGAAGAATTTGAAAATTGGAAAGGATCGCAGGAACAAGTGGATGATGTGCTGGTGATGGGATTTCGGTATCAAAAATCTTAATTAGTATATTGCGCTAGACACATGAGAACGAATTACAAGTACCGGGTTTCTATCTGCATAACTATGCTTCTAGGCTGCCTGGTATTCGCGCAATCCAAACAAAAAATAGATAGTCTCGAAAAGCAAGCCTTTGTTGAGCAAGTGGATAGTCAGCGTGTAAAACTTTATAACAAAATCGCAGATGCCTATCGCTATACCGATCCCAACAAAACGAAGGATTACGCGAGAAAAGCAATTGTGTTGGCTAAAAACACCGGTTATCAGCGGGGAATTGCAGACGGCTATAACATGCTTGCACAAGGTCATGAACAACAAGGTCAGTTTCCGCAAGCACTTAGTTATTACGACTCCTCCCTGGTAGTTTGGAAGACAGCTAAAAGTAAATCAGGTGAAGCTAAAATTCTCCTCAATATTGCCAACGTTTATCAGAAGACGGCTGATTATGCAACAGCAGCTGATTACTGTTTGCGCTCGTTACAGGCACAGGAAGAGTTGAACAATACGTTTGGAATGGCGGTGTGCAAACTGACTTTGGGCAATATATTATACGGACAAGGAGAAAGCAAAACTGCGCTTGGACATTATATCGGAGCACTGGAGTTAAATCGTAAGTCGGAAAAAAATGAAATGTTTGAAGCTTCTGCGCTCGCGAATATCGGTGCCATTTTCAACGAACAACAATTGTACGACTCGGCGTTGGTGTTCCATCGTCGCGCGTATGCATTACTAACGAAAATCGGAGCTGATGCAAAAGTTGCGAGTTCGTTAAATAACATGGCTTCCACATTGGCATCGCTTGGCTATAAGGATAGTGCCCTGATTTATGCAAGAAAAGCGTACGCATTAAATTTGAAATTGAGTCGCCCGGAAGGTTTGGTTACAACGATGCGTGGTCTTGGTAATCTGTTTAGTGACATGGGCCAACTGGACAGTGCCATGTGGTACTATCAAAAAAGTCTGGCGCTTAGTAAACGTGCAGGATTAAAAGAAGCCGTTTTATCAGGCTATTGGGAGCTGGCCGGATTATTTGAAAAAAAGAAAATGGCCGATTCTGCTTTGAAATATCTGCGCTTGCATAACGATCTCAACGACTCCCTTCATGGAGAAAGCCAGTTGCTGCAACTGGAACAAATGAAACAGAATTACGAGTTTAATAAACAAGAACAAGCTCAACAATTATTGCGCACTAAAAGTGAATTGGAAGCTGCTGCATTACGCAATAAAATTATGCTATTGATTATTGGTGTGCTGGCCATTAGTTTACTTGCCTTTCTGTTATTCCTGCGTTTCAAAAACAAGCAAAAACTGGCAGAAGTGTTGGAACGTAAAAACGAAGAAATCACTCAACAAAAAGAAGAAATCACGGACAGTATTAATTACGCCAAACGTATTCAAGAATCCATCTTACCGCCGCGACACGTTGTCAAAAAACTGCTTCCTGACTCTTTCATATTGTATATGCCTAAAGATATTGTGTCGGGAGATTTCTATTGGGTGGAAGAGCGCGGAACAAAAATTCATTTCGCTGCAGTAGACTGCACTGGTCATGGTGTGCCGGGAGCGTTAATGTCTGTTGTTGGTTTTAATATGTTGAACCAGGCAGTGCACGAGGCGGGTTTTTCAAAACCTTCCGACATACTTCAGCATTTAGATTATGGCGTGAATAAACTTTTGAGACAATCTACCGAAGCAAATACGGTTAAGGACGGGATGGACCTTGCGTTGTGTTCTATAGATAAGAACAGCGGAAAAGTAGAATACGCGGGTGCAATGAATCCTGTTTATGTAGTTCGTAATGGAACAGTTACACAGTATAAAGCGGACAAATTTCCGATCGGCATTAATGTTGACGGCATTACGGACACATATACCAATCACGTAATCGATATACAAAAAGGAGATATGTTATACTTGTTCTCCGATGGCTATACCGATCAATTTGGTGGCCCTAAAGGGAAGAAATTCAAACCACAACAATTCCGTGAACTGCTGTGCTCCATCGCGCACCATCCTTGCGACATTCAGGAAATCAAACTCCGTGAAGCATTCGAAAATTGGCGCGGCTCTTTGGAACAAGTAGACGATGTGTGCGTGATCGGCGTCAGGATTCTGTAAGGCACGATTTTTGTTAACTATATTATAACCGTGCTTATTATCTGATTTCGGGCCTTTTCTCTAAAGCCCAACAAGCATGGTATACGCAGCAACTTTTTTTTAGTTACAACATTTTTTTATCCGGTCGATTTTGGCCTATTGTAACTGATTAAATTTCAATTTATTATTCATGCATAATATTTTTTCTCGCGTAGTTTCGTGAGTAAACCCCTTGTAACCTTGATTTGACGGGCGCGTTGAAGGAGCAGTTCTTTCACGTACTAACAGACATTCAAATTAAAAAGGGGGAATTATGGAACAGTCTTACACACAACCAAGAATCCGATGGGCAATTTTAATAATTGGCTTTATCATGTCACTTAATGAAGCTTATGCTTCACATGCCCAAGGCGCCGACCTTACCTACACCTGTATTGGCGGAAATCAATACCAATTGCGGTTATCATTCTACCGCGATTGCTCGGGAGCAGCTGCGCCCGGAAACGTGCAAATCAATATCGCATCAGCTTCCTGCAACCAAAATTTTGATGTTACACTACAACCATTGCCCGGAACAGGAATAGACGTTACTCCGATTTGTCCCAGCATGACTACTACCTGTAATAATGGCAATAATCCGGGTGTACAAGAATGGATTTACCAAGGAGTAGTAACTCTTCCGATGGCTTGCACAGATTGGATCTTCAGCTTCGACTTTTGCTGTCGAAATAATGCCATCAACACCATCGTCAATCCGGGTGGACAAAACATTTTTGTACAATCACACCTCAATAACGTTAACGGGCCTTGTAACAACTCACCCACTTTTTCCAATCGTCCAATTCCTTTTGTCTGCGTCGGACAACAATATTGCTTCAATCATGGCGCGAACGATATTGACGGCGACTCATTAGTGTATTCGCTTGTTGCACCTCAAAACAGCCCTAATACAAACGTTACTTATATCGCTCCTTATTCCGCAACTCAGCCGGTGCCATCCAATCCTGCAATGACCTTTAATTCCGCTACAGGCGACATTTGTATGACACCATCACAAATTATTGTAACAGTAATGGCCGTGCGCGTAGAAGAGTGGAGAAACGGAGTGCTTATCGGTAGTGTAGTTCGCGACATTCAACTGCGCACTATATTTTGCAACAACAACAATCCCTACCTCACCGGAATTAACAACACGAATTCGTACACCGCATCCGTTTGTGCAGGCAACACTCTTACCTTTCCCATTTACGGTTTTGATGCCGACGCCGGACAAAACCTGATTATGACCTGGAATAATTCTATACCCGGCGCGACATTTACTTCTAACGGCGGCAATGCTACTTTTTCCTGGATACCAACCAGCGCACAAATCAGCGCTACTCCGTATTGCTTCACGGTTACTGTTGCTGATGATGCTTGTCCATATTCCGGTTCACAGACTTATGCCTTTTGTATAACCGTCGGTGGATTTAATCTCCAGCTGTCTTCTACCTCTGCTAACTGTGGCGCATCCAATGGCAGCGCGTCTGTGGTTGCAAGCAATGGTGTTGCACCTTATACATATTCGTGGTCTCCTTCCGGTGGCAATAATGCAAACGCTAACGGACTTTCTGCAGGCACCTACACAGTTACTGTTACCGACGCAACGGGATGTTCTATTTCCGACACTATTTCCGTAGGGCAAGGCGCCGCGCCCGGCAACATACAAAGCTCTGTTATTGACATTGCTTGTTTCGGGCAGAATACGGGAAGTGCCAGCGTTAATGTAAACGGCGGACAACAGCCTTATACTTACGCATGGTCCAATGGCGGAAACACGGCAACAATAAACAATCTCTCTGCGGGTACTTACAGCGTGCTTGTTACTACGGCCAACGGATGCATTACCACCGCAACAGTTACTGTTACACAACCGGCGTCTGCACTAACCACCACAGCAACCTTCGTCAACATACTTTGCAATGGAAACAACACCGGATCAGCAACCGTTAATGCTCAAGGCGGAACCGCACCATATACCTACACATGGAGCAACACCAATCAAAACATCAACTCACAAAATAATCTTGCTGCGGGTACGTACTCTGTTACTGTTACCGACAACAACGGATGCATATCACAGCAAGTTTACACCATAACAGCGCCTCCGGGCATTGCAGGTGTTACATCTTCTTCTCCTGCGACATGTTTCGGCGGCTCTAACGGATCTGCTCACGTTGTTGTATCCGGAGGTGTTGGACCATACAACATCAGTTGGAATAGCAGTCCGGTTCAGACAGGCAACAATGCCATCAATTTATCAGCCGGCACTTATGTGGCAACGATAACGGATGCCAACGGATGTTCTGTGTATCCTGCTGTGTCCATTACTCAGCCACCGGCATTAACAGCTACAACCATACAAACCAATACAACTTGTTTTGGAAGCAACAACGGTTCTGCCAACGTCACGGCTGGTGGAGGAACGCCGCCATACAACTATCAATGGAATACGACGCCGCAACAATTTACTGCACAAGCTAATTCTTTGACCGCAGGGGCTTACACGGTAACTGTTACTGACGCTAACGGTTGTGCAACTATTGGAACAGCTTCCATTCTACAACCTACGCCTGTCCTGTTATCCGTTTCCACCGGCGATACTGTTTGTCCCGGAACACCCGTAACTATAAGTGCTAGTTCCACCGGCGGGACAGGAAACCACAGCTATAACTGGAACCAAAGTTTGGGCAACAATGCTTCATATACAGTTTATCCGAGCATGCTCACGCAATACATCGTGAGTGCCACAGATGCCAATGGATGTAGCTCTGCTATAGACACGATAACCATTGACGTGTATCAGTTCTCCCCCGCAAATCTGGTAACAATAGGCAACACCTCCATGTGCTTTGGAAATTCAGCTACCATCAACAGCATTGTTACGGGCAATACCGGCATGTTGACATATCAATGGAATACGAACTTAACAGGCCCAGGACCACATGCGGTGTCACCAACCACTACCACACTATATCAAGTAACCGTGATTAATGAATGCGGTGTTGCAGTTAGCGGAAATATACAGGTTGTTGTAAATCCTTTACCGCAAAGTGCAGTAACACCGGTGAGCGCCAGCGGTTGTGGGAAAGTCGATCTGACACTTACAGATACGCTCGCACAAAATGCCGGAAACTGGTTTTGGGATTTTGGCGACAACACCACAGCCGTTGGTAATCCGGTCCAACACTCGTACAATGCAACGGGGAATTATCTCATCACCATTACAACAACGAGCGCGGCAGGGTGCAGTGCAA
>Ga0068876_10001769_pt1 | contig 16441 bp, 10 predicted proteins | sample NOAtaG_6_FD_66442 | JGI IMG/M metagenome (GOLD analysis project Ga0068876, IMG submission 66442) | Freshwater lake microbial communities from Lake Erie, under a cyanobacterial bloom - NOAA_Erie_Diel5S_2200h metaG | ecosystem: Environmental > Aquatic > Freshwater > Lake | place: USA: Ohio, Lake... | reverse complement strand
GCTCACATTGAGGGTATAGGTCGTCGTAGAAAAAGGAGATGCAGCAGGGTTGGCGATATTGGGATTGCTGAGGCCGCTTGAAGGAGACCAAAAATAGGTGTAGTTGGGTCCTGCTCCGGAGGCACTACCGGCCAAATTGATTGTATCCCCCGCACAAATATTGAGGTTATTCCCAGCGTTTGCGATCGGTTGCGGTGAAGTCGTCACCAAAATGGTGTCCGAACGGGCTCCACAACTATCCGTGACAGTTACGGAATACGATCCTGCCGTATTGACCAAAATGGTTTGGCTGGTTGCTCCGGTGCTCCAAAGGTGAGAGGAGCCTGGAAATCCTGCATCCAAGGTAAGCTGTTGGCCACTGCAAATGGTGGTGTCGGCTCCCAATTGAACGGGATCACCGCATCCGCTCGAAATCCCGAACATAGGCCGAGAGGTTATTGCCGTAGCCACCGCGGAAGAAAAAGGGGAGGTATATTGGGTAATCGGAACACCTCCATTGTCTGCATAGTGACCTGCTATGGCTGCAGAGGAAACCGCAAATTCGAATTGCACCGCCAAATTATCGGTGAAGTTGTAGCTGAAAGGGGTTTGAAGGACGATGGGTGTCCAGTTGTCGGCCGGCACATTGAAGGCACCCAAATTGTAGGTGTAGGTATAACTTGGAGCATTCAACACGACTAGGGGAGCTCCCGCATTGAAATTGGTCGCAAAATTGGCTACCGGTGCTGACAAGGTTGTGTGCCCCATGGTCACAACCAGGTTGGTGAAGGTGGTTGAGGGATTGGATGACCCGCCGCCGTGTCGAAACCAAATGGTATCGATGCTGATTGCAGAGGTGACGGGATTGGTCATTCCTGCTATTTCGGCCTGGGTGTAGATGAAAACAAACTTGTTGCAGAGCCCGTCCAAAAAGAATGAGTTGTTGACCCCTGAATTTGCGGGGCTGTGAAAAAAGTGTTCAGGAGTGGTTTGGGACAGTGCTTTGAAGCAAGCAACCAACAACAGGAGAGCAATCGAGATTTTTCGCATGGACCGTTTGAACATTAAGCCAGCTCTGGTACAAAATTGATGCGAATATCGGCCTAAAACTCAGCTCCTGCAATTGCATCCACGTCCAACTGCCCTCTTTGATGTACGAATTGTCCAGTCATCCCCAAATTGCCAAGACTGACTTGGGTTTGACAGCTTAATCGTTAAAACGATTTCCAATTTTGCTAACTTTGCGCCGCATCTAAAACCCTAGCGCTTATGAATTGGAAGAATACTTTGTTTTTGGCATTCGGATTGTTGATTTCCGGCCCTGCCTTTTCCCAATGTTCGGAATTGTTTTTTTCTGAGTACTTGGAAGGCTCCAGCAACAACAAGGCCCTTGAAATTTACAACCCTACTTCGTCCCCCATCAACCTGTCCAACTACAAGGTTTTTCGTGCCAACAACGGCTCCCTGACCTACCAAGACAGCCTGCAATTGGCCGGGACCCTTGCGCCAGGCGCGGTTTACATCATCGGCAACCCATCGGCCACGGGCGTTGATCCTGCCATTGTTGCAGCATCCGACACCTTGCACACCATCACCTTCTTCAACGGCGATGACCACCTGATGCTCAAAAACATCACCACCAATACCCAACTCGATGTCATCGGGACTTTGGGTGTTGACCCCGGCACGAACTGGGTTGTCGGAACAGGTGCTACCAGTGAATTCACACTCGTGCGCAAGGTGGGCATCCAACAAGGAAACACCAATTGGACCATTGGCGCAACCGAATGGGATGTTTATCCCCAAAACACCTTTACTTTCCTCGGCAGCCACACCATGACGTCCTGTGCACCATTGCTGAATCCGACTGTCTCTTTCTCCTCAGCAGCAACCGTCGTCCCTGAGAGCAATACCACGGTAACTGTCACGGTAAACATTTCCCCAGCCGGCACAACCAACTCAACTTCCGTGACCGTGAGCATCGGCGCTGCGTCCACAGCAACGGGTGGAACAGATTACACCTACGCCCCAGTGACTCTCACTTGGCTTGCAGGTGATTCCACCCCTCAGACGGTCACCGTGAACATCATTGACGATGCTACCCCAGAAGGAAGCGAAACTGTCGAATTGACCCTCACCAGCCCTACCAATAACGCGACTGTATCAGGCCCCAATCATGTTATTACCATCACCGACAACGACTTCCCCACCTACAACATTGGTCAAATCAATGCAGTGAATGCGCTCGGCGTGGGTGACAGCATCGGTTTGAAATGCTGGATTCAGGGAACCGTTTACGGCGTGAATCTCCGCGCTACCGGAATCCAATTTACCCTCCGTGACAATACGGGCGGTATCGGCGTCTTCAACGGTGCCGCCTTCCCCGGCTACACCACAGTGACCGAAACCGACACCATGAAAATCCTCGGAACCATCAACCAATTCAACGGTCTGCTTCAAATCGACCCTGACTCCATTGTGGTCATCGGTACTGGCGCAATACTCAAGCAACCCACGGTAGTGACCACCTTGGTCGAAGCCAACGAGAGCGATCTCCTTCAATTCAATGCAGGCAGGCTCGTCAATCCAGCACAATGGACCGGAACAGGATCCGGATTCAACGTGGACGTGACAGATGGAACCAACACCATCACCGTCCGAATCGACAATGATGTGAACCTCTACAGCCAACCTGCGCCGACTGGAATTTTCACTGTCTGCGGACTCGGCTCACAATTTGACAATGCCAGCCCGTTCGATGCAGGATACCAACTCATGCCGAGATATACACAAGACATCAAGGTACTTTTGGATTTGGATTTGGGGCCTGACCAACAAGGATGCGCCGGTGATTCCTTCACATTGGATGCCGGACCAGCCCAAGCCTATTTGTGGAGCACGGGGGACACTACCCAAACCATCACCGTACCTGTCGGAGGAACCTATTGGGTTGAAGTAACCGACACAACCTACAACGTCACGGATACCGACACCATCGTGCTGAACCAAACACCCGCCACCGTTGCTGCATTCAATGCCAACCAATTGACCGGGTTCGACTTCCAATTCAACAACAGCTCAATTGGAGCTACGGCATATTCTTGGGATTTTGGTGATGGCAACACATCGACTGCCGCATCCCCGACCCATACCTACGGTATTCCGGGCTCTTACGCGGTTACGTTGATTGCCACAGGTCCATGCAACAGTGACACAACGGACACCTTAGTGGTTGCATTCGTTGGGATTGATGCCGGTTTGGATTTGGGCATTTCATTGTTCCCTGTTCCTACCGAAGGTGAGTTTTCGGTTTTATTAGAAAAAGGCACCCACTCGAGCACGATTCTGACCATCACCGACCTCACTGGAAAAGTTTTGGTGGCCGAACGCTTTAATCAGTGGATGGCTGGCGAATCCAAATCCTTCCGAATCGACCTCCCTGGCGTTTATTTCTTGAACCTTCAAACCGATGAAGGAACGCAGCAAAGGAAATTGGTCGTCCATTGATGCTCGATTGACAACCCAAAGAAGCCTCTCGTATCCGCGGGGGGCTTTTTTGTTGTGTATTCCCGGTCCCAATTCATGTTGAAACATACTATATTTGAGTTAAAGAACAGGTATGGAAGACAAAATCCAAAGAAGGGCTTTCTTGAGCAAACTCACCCTAGGATTGGGCTCTTTGGCTGCTCTGCCTTTGGCGGGCAATTCCAATCCGCCTACAACAGATATTCAAACACCTATGGCCATCAAACGAATTCGTCCCTTGGGTTTTCAATGGGACACTGCGGATCCCTTTTTGTTTTGCGTTCACCACGAAGATTATTTTCCCAAAGGGAATGCCCAAATGGGTCCATCTACTTCCTTGGCCGGACGTCACCTGGGTCAGGATTTCATTGTTCGGGATGGGTTCAGAATGTACCACGGCACCACCGTACCCGGGTTTCCCGGTCACCCGCATCGCGGATTTGAGACCATCACGGTTGTGAGGAAAGGATTGGTCGACCATGCGGATTCAACTGGAGCCGCAGGGAGATACGGGAATGGAGATGTCCAATGGATGACCGCCGGCCGTGGTGTACAACACTCGGAAATGTTCCCCTTGCTGCGAGAAGACACCGACAATCCTGTGGAATTGTTCCAGATTTGGTTGAACCTGCCGAGCAAAAACAAGATGGTTGCCCCCCATTTCAAGATGATTTGGGCTGAAGAGGTTCCGAAAATTGATTATCAGGACTTGAACGGAAAATCTACCCTCGTGGAAGTTTTGGTGGGCAAATTGGGGCGTTCCTCCTCTCCTACTCCGCCGCCAGATTCATGGGCATTCGACCCACAAAACGAGGTTGCCATTTACAACATCATCATGCAGCCAGGTGCCCAATGGACATTGCCCGCAGCATCCAAAGGCATCAACCGCACCCTTTATTACTACGAGGGCTCTGGTCTGAAGGTCGACAACACAATCATTCCACCCTATCATGGTGCCGATGCCACAGACTCCATGGACATTCTGCTTCAAAACGGAGATGAACCCTCAAAAGTGTTGGTTTTGCAGGGAAGACCTATCCAAGAACCTGTTGTCCAGCACGGACCTTTTGTGATGAACACCCGAGATGAAATCAGGCAGGCCTTCGACGATTACCAACGCACCCAATTCGGAGGATGGCCATGGCCCAAATATGACCAAGTTCACCCCCGTGACACGGGACGGTTTGCCTTGCATTCCGATGGAAGACAGGAAATTCCGGGATAAAAAAACCTCCCGTGTGGGAGGTAAAAAAAAGCTCTGGGGAGTTTGCCTACTTCAAAAGGTGAAGTTTCTCTTTTTTATTCCATCCGGCGTCATAACGACTGTCAACGAAATAAATGATGAGGTCAGCGTCGTAGCGGCTGTCGACGAAGTAGACCTTCTTTTTGGCATCGTACCTTGAAGTGGTGAAAAACCAAAGCCCATCTTGGTTGGCGTCGTAGGCCGAACTCACTTTGTAGACCTTCAGATCCGCATCATATCGGCTGGAGGCAACATACACCTTGATGTCAGCATCATATCTGCTGTCTACCGAAAACACCTTTTGGGCTTGGGCAGAGCCCCAAATCCCGATCAGAAGAAAAATGAGAGTCAGTCTGGATTTCATGACGTTGAATTGTGATTGTTCTCTAAGCTAACTTATTTTCTCAGAAAGCCCAAACGCGTATCATGGCCTGACCACCATCACCAATTTGTTGCCTGAAAATTGGGCAACACAGGCATTTTCAATTGCTTCAAAGGCGTCCTTGTCGGGATTGATGAAACTTTTGAGCATCAGGCCACCCTCGACAGATACTTGGTAAGATTCAGACAAATTGGACTCAAACTCCTGTACAGCATTGGAGGAGCCTTGAATGCATAGGGTCAATTCGATGGGTGCAACCTGAACCAAATTCACGGAGATTCCGGTTCTGCTCAGAGATTGAAAAATAGGGCCCAAGTGAGATTCGTCCATGAAAGAGAAATCCTTGGGAACAATGCGCATGAGCATCTGATCTTTCCTTTGAATTCGGATGCACACCTTGTCGTTTTGAACTACCCTATCTGCTGAGGAAATCAAAGTACCCGAAGCATCGACATCCAAGAAACACTTGACCATCAACGGAATACCGGCATTTCTGATTGGCTTAATTGTCTTAGGGTGAATCACGGTGGCTCCATAAAAAGTCATTTCAACGGCCCGCTCGTAACTCAACTCATCCAACTTCACGGTTTGGGGCTCGATGCGTGGGTCGCCATTGAGCACGCCGGCAACGTCTTTCCAAACGGTCAGGCTTTGGGCCTGGAGACAGGCTGCAAAAATCGAAGCCGTGTAATCGCTGCCTTCTCTCCCCAATGTCGTGACCTTTCCATCCAAAGAAGAGGCGATGAACCCTTGCACCACCACCACCTGCACTTGGTCGAATAAGGGCAATACTTGGCTGAGGATGTTTTCTTGGGTCACATTCCAAATCACTTGCGCTTGTGTGAACCTCGCATCGGTTCTGATGATTTCCCTTGCGTCTGGACAAGCAACCCTCAGACCTTCCTTGCGAAGAAAATGGCTCAAAATACTGGCGGAAATCAACTCCCCATATGCCACTATGCGGTCATAAGTTCGTGGCGGAAACTCCCCCAACAACAAAATCCCTTGGATGACGCGTTGGATTTCCTGAAAAAAACGGTCCAATTCGCCCTTAACCTCCCCTCCATTGGCTCCAAATAGCTCCGAAACCAAGTCGAAGTGAAAAGCACGGATTCGGTCGTATTGTTGCCATGTATCCACCTCACGTTGATCCCGGGCAAACCAGGCCAATTGCTCAAGATGGTTGGTGGTCTTGTCCATGGCAGAAATTACCACAACCAGCCGGTCCTCGGGGGCAAACTTTCGAATGATGGAAGCTACGTTGCGGACCGCCACGGCATTTTTAACCGATGCACCGCCAAATTTCATCACTTGCATGGTACAAATATGCATCAGCAGACGGGAGTTCACATTCATCCTGAAGAAAAATCTCTCCAAAATCTGCAATTGCCAAAAAACCAATACAACCAACTGAAATTCAATGTTCCACACTATGTAAAATAAAATTTGTTTCTGATTTCGAAATTTCCTAAATTGAAAATATCAAGCTTTGACCAATTGACTATGAGCGCAGTAAGCCCAATCCGAATTGAAAAGGAACAAATCCCGAACCAATCCTTTTCCCCTTCGGAAGTTTTGAGTTCGGGGGAAGAAATCATCGCACGTTCGGAACTGCTTTCAAGGGCCTGCCTGCTGGGGAATAGCCACAAAGGAAAGGTGAGGATTGGATTCATCACACCAGAAGGGCCCAAAGAGGTATACACAACGATTTGGACGGTTTCAAACGGCCATATCGCACTGAAAAACGGCGCTCACATCCCCATTCATTCGATTTACAGCATCAACATTTAAAACTTAGGGATTCTGTTTTCATATTTCCAACTTGTTTCAACTTATGCCCCTCGGAGTCGATTCTTCGGGGGGTTCTTTTTTAGATGCGCCAACCTTTTGAATCGGGATTCGTTTAAATCGCTACCCAACGACTAGATTGCGTTCCAAACACACTGGCAAACTTTCCCGCGTTGATTTCGTTATTCTAGCGATTTACGTTAATTTCGAACTCTTTTTCCCCGACACAAACAGGCCCTCAATGGGCCCAAAAAACATCCAATGGCTGATAAACCAGATACACAGGGCAACAAAAACGGCAAAGGCCCTACCCTACCCAAAGGCTCCGGCAATCTTTACTGGATTTATGCGGTGATCTTGCTCTTCATCATTTTTGCGACATATTTCTTCCCAGCGAGGAGCAACACGCAACAAACTACTCCGACCAACTTCAAAAATTACCTCGTCGCCAACCATTTTGTGGACAGCGTGGTGATCATCAACAAAGAAACGTTCGAGGTTTATTTGACTACAGAAGCATTGGCGCTTGATCAGTTCAAAACTTTATTTCCGGAAAAGTCAATTGCATACAAAGGCCCTCATTATGAATTCTCTTCAGGAGCCGCAGCAGAAAAGCTGACGGAGTTCTGTTACGAGAACAACATCCCCGTGAATCCTGTTACCCGGACCGACTATTTCAGTTCCATTCTGCAATTCATGCTTCCGATTTTGGTGATTGTGGGTCTGTGGATGTTTTTCATGCGGGGCATGGGAGGCGGCGGGCCTGGAGGTCAAATCTTCAACATAGGGAAAAGCAAAGCCCTCCTTTACGACAAAGAAAACAAGGTCGAAGTGACCTTCAACGATGTGGCGGGTTTGGATGAAGCGAAAGAGGAAGTGAAGGAGGTGGTTGATTTCTTGAAAGACCCACAAAGGTTTACCCGTTTGGGTGGCCACATTCCTAAAGGAGTTCTGTTGGTGGGCCCTCCTGGCACTGGAAAAACCCTTTTGGCCAAAGCAGTGGCAGGCGAAGCAAAGGTTCCCTTCTTCTCGCTGAGCGGCTCCGACTTCGTTGAAATGTTCGTGGGTGTAGGAGCCGCCCGTGTTCGTGATTTGTTCAAACAGGCCAAAGAAAAGGCACCCTGTATCGTATTTGTGGACGAAATTGATGCGGTAGGACGTGCCCGTGGAAAAAACAACTTCAATGGCGGAAACGACGAGCGTGAAAACACCCTCAACCAACTGTTGGTGGAAATGGATGGTTTCAACTCCGATACCGGCGTCATCATCATGGCTGCGACCAACCGTCCCGATGTGTTGGACAACGCCTTGTTGCGTCCTGGCCGTTTTGATCGCCAAATCGCCATTGATCGCCCCGACCTCAAAGGCAGGGAGCAAATTTTCAACGTCCACCTAAAAAAAATCAAACTATCCGATGGTGTAGAGGCCTCCAAATTGGCCGCTCAAACGCCCGGTTTTGTAGGTGCCGACATCATGAACGTTTGCAACGAAGCCGCCCTGATTGCCGCAAGGAAAAACAAGGACGCCGTTGACATGTCCGATTTCCAAGATGCCGTGGACCGCGTGATTGGAGGGTTGGAAAAGAAAAACAAAATCATCTCCCCCGAAGAGAAAAAGGTCATTGCCTATCATGAAGCCGGCCACGCCGTTGCAGGTTGGTTTTTGGAGCATGCACACCCCTTGGTGAAAGTGACCATCGTGCCTCGTGGCATTGCGGCATTGGGATATGCGCAATATCTCCCCAAAGAGCAGTACCTATACACCACCGAGCAGTTGATGGACCAAATGTGCGTTGCCTTGGGTGGGCGTGCTGCCGAAGACATTGTTTTCGGACGTGTCACCACCGGAGCACAGAACGATTTGGAGCGAATTACCCAGCAAGCCTACGCCATGGTGACCGTTTACGGCATGAACGAAAGCATCGGGAATGTGTCTTTTGCCAATCCTGAGTCCGAATATGCGCTTCAAAAGCCTTATTCCGAGGAATTGGGTGCCCAAATCGACAAAGAGGTCCGTAAACTCATCGATGGAGCCTACCAACGTACCCGTGAGTTGTTGCTGAGTCGCCGCGACGCATTGGAGAAAGTTGCCCAGACCCTGTTGCAACGTGAAGTCATCTTCAAAGACGACCTGAAAACCATCATCGGTGATCGCCCATTCCCGGAGCCCGGGGTGGTTGAATCCCCCGTTGTCGAGGAAGTCAAAACAGAAATAGAAAATCCGACCATGCCCGAAGCGGAAGCGGCGCAGGATTTGGTCGATCAGGAAACTCCAACAACAAATGAAGAACGTACTGACGGCGAAGATTGATTGAACCCAAGCCTCGAATAAAAAAAGCCCCAAGTGAATTTCATTTGGGGCTTTTTGATTGCACATAGCTGCATCCTTACCGTTTGATTACTTTCCGGCTGAACACGTTGACGTCGGTTTGGAGTGAAACCAAATAAACACCATCCGGCAAATCCTCGGTGCGCAACTCTATCGACCTGAAGCCAGCCTCAACTGCCATTTGTTGGATCAACCGACCATTTGCATCCCAAAGAGAGAGACAGCCGGCCTTTTTGAGAGGTTGGCCCATTTCAACCATCAGGAAATCTTGAAAAGGAATAGGCGAAATGGAAAGAATTCCCGATTGAACTGGATTGACTTGCACTCCGGTGACCCAAAGTGTATCCATGGTGGAGGCAGTACATCCCAGACTGTCGGAGAAAACCAATCCAACGGGATAGGTTCCGGCCTGGGCATACAAATGGGAAGGGCTGATTGACTGTGAGCTGTTTCCGTCTCCAAATGTCCATGAGTAGGATGTGCCAAGTGGATCCGCAGGTACAAAATCCCATGCAAAAGGAGAGGCCGATGGCATCATGGAAAATGAGGCATCCGGCACTGAAATCCCAACCGACATTTCGCGGGTGGTGTAACAGCCATATTCGTCCGTGACCACCAAACGATAATCACCGGGAACGGTCCACGTCACGATGGAAGTATCGGGTCCTGGCTGCCAATTGTAAGTGTAATTCATTCCATTGAATGAAGCGTCGTAGACAGAGCCCCTGCAAAAAACAGAGTCGGCGGGCAAATAAACCACGGGGGAGGACACGTTCTCAACGGACAATTCTTGGTCGATCCAGTCCAAACGACGGAGCAAAAACTGCTTCAAAGAATCGATTTGAACTCCATAGGTTTGCCCCCCCAAATCATTCCAAACCCTGAAATTCCTCTCGGCCGCTTCACTCAGGCGATTTGCACTGCTGTCGATGAATTGGGTGAAGGATTGGTCAGAAAGGACATCCTGACGCAACATCTCCCATCTGCATGCGAGCTGTTTTCGGTAATCGGGGTCGGTATATAGCTTACTCCACCAAAATGGAAAGGGCCAATATGGGTGGGTGATTTGCCAAACCCATCCCGAAGTATTGCCGGGGTAATCCCAATCCAATGCCCTGTCATAATCCCAAGGCGGACCGATTTTGAGTTTGCCGCCATCGGTAACTTTTTCCTTGTAGAGGTAAGTACTCCGCCCATAACTGTCATAATTCACAGAGAACTCGTTCACAATGAGGAAATCGATGAAGGATGACACATTGATTACGCTTCGGTAACCGCTGTCCACATCCATGAATTGTGGGCCATTCAAGATATTCTCGAAGCGGCTGACATAATCCACGAGGTAATCACGCTGAACGGGAAGGATTTCGGTTGATTTGGGGTAAACGTGTTTGAATTCCACAGGGAGCGAACAAGTGGCATTGTTGATGGGGGCATAGTTGGAATTCCAATCCCCGGGCTCCCCGTTGATGTTCATTTCAAAAATGTAGCCACCGGTCAAATCAGCCCCAGAAGTATCTGTAGGGCTCATTCCTGCAATGTCAACCCTGTCCGGGCCCTTCTTCACCTTTTCGGTTAAGGTGTAGTAGCCAATGTATTGGCCATCTAAAATCACCTCGCATGCTCTTGTCCGTGGGGCATACCGTCCCATTCTCCTCGCCATTTCGTAGGCAATGGTATTTTTGAGCAAAGAGTGGTCGAGGTATTCGGCCTTGAGGATCCAATCGCTTTCACGCGGCATACCCAGCAACACCGTGTCCAAATCGTTTCCGAGGGCATCCACTACTTCGAAGTCATAGTTCTTTTTGGGATACATGGGTCCGGTAAACCCTTGCCATTCGGCCATGATACGTCCTTGGAAGGCGTAAATCGAATCATTCACAACATTGCGCAGCCCGGGACCATTGTCGATGATTTTCATGTCCACCGGCACTTTGGGGTCGTCTCCGATGGGTGTGCCCACCGTGCTCAGGATCACGATCGGCAAATTGCTGGATGCGAAGATGAAGGGCATGGCAGGGTTGCTTCCGAAGGTAATGCGCCAATCCTGTAAAAAACCGATGTCGGCACCGGCCATGTCACGGCAGAGCAGCAGCCATACTCCATTGGGATTTTGCCCATTGTTGATGTTTCCCATTGGTCCTTGGCTCATGAAATTGCCATTGAAGGGGGCCGAACCCTGCGTGACGCTTATTCCCGTATCGCCCAAACAAGTCCCCAAAAAATCATCATCCCCGCCTCCGATACCGGAGAAAAGCAAAACTTGGGTACCATCGGGCGACTGGAGGATCACTTCCATGTCGGAACAATAGGTATGGGTCATGTTGAGGCATGCGGATTCCAGGCCGAAGGCAGAGTCTATGACATTGGGCAGACCAGCAACCACCAAGGGAAAGCTCACCACGGAGTTGTCATCGGGGATGGATTGATTCACCGTAGCGCTAAAGGTTTGAGCCTGTGCAAACCTCGCGATTGCCATAAAAAAAACCAGAATCAACAATCTTTGTATGCTCATGTGGAGTCGCAATTTCTGTCCTTGGGTAAGAGCAAGATACATATTTAAGGCAAATGCCGAGCGATACAATGTCTCGAAAGGTCTTGATGCTGTGGCCAATCATGTTCCGAGCAAAGACAAAACCCTATATTTGCGGTAAACTTGCCCTTTTTGAGAACGCGTAACAAAACCTATTTCGCTTCTGATTTGCACTTGGGTGCCCCAGAACGCAAGGCGAGCTTGGAACGTGAAAAGCACTTCGTCAAATGGTTGGACCACATCAAGGAGGATGCTGCAGTCTTGTATTTGTTGGGCGACGTGTTCGATTTTTGGTTTGAATACCAAAAGGCCGTTCCAAAGGGATATGTGCGTTTGTTCGGCAAATTGGCCGAGCTCCATGACCTGGGCATCAAAATCTATTTTTTTGCCGGAAACCATGATTTGTGGTTGGGAGATTACTTCCATCATCAGTTTGGAGCTGAAATCATCCACAAGCCAGTTCTTCACACTCTCCATGGACGTACTTATTACCTCCACCATGGCGATGGTTTGGGCCCCGGCGACCCGGGATACAAGGTCATCAAGAAGATTTTCAGGAATCCAGTTGCCCAATGGCTATTCCACCGCCTTCATCCCAATTTTGGCATTTCCCTTGCTATGTTTCTTTCGCAGAGGAGCAGGGCCCAAACCGGACACCTCGATGCCGTGGACCACGGAGAGAAGGAGTATTTGGTGCTTCATGCTCGGGAAGTTTTGAAGCACAATTCTGAAATTGATTACTTTGTTTTCGGACACAGGCACTTCCCCAAATTGTTTTCATTGAATGAGAAATCTGCCTACATCAACCTCGGAGATTGGATTCGGTACTTCAGCTACTTGGAGGCAGATGACGATGGCGTTCGTCTCATGCATTATCCTGTTGACGGCAAGCCTGAGCCCCTCCGACATCAAGGCGCAACACTCACTGGAGGAGATACTTCGGACGCCTGAGAAACAGATATTTTTGAGGGAATCCGGCTATTCTGACCTGGAAGTCGATCAAGAAGGGAACATTTACCTCCTGTGGCCGGAAAAGCACAAACTCATCAAGCTGTTCAAACTTTCGGATTATGATTCCATCCAAACTATCGGTGGAAAGGGAATGGCGAGGGAAGGGTTCAATTTCCCCAGCAAGATTGTGGTGCCCAACAGGCAAAGTATTTTCTTGCTTGACCAAATGAACCGCAGGATCATGCAGTTCAACACGAATCTTAAAATCATAGACGACGTGAATTTCCTGACCTTGGAGATTCCCGGTGAATCCGAGACGCAACTGTGGCCCATCAGTTTTGCCGTTGGCCCAGCAGGAGACCTGTTTTTGCTCAATCAAGAAGATTTGAGGGTATACAAAATCACCCCGGATGGTATTTTGGAGCGGACTTTCGGTGGTTTGGATTTCGGTGCGGGGTCAGTACAAGAGCCTTGGGACTTGACCATCAACGAAAACAACATGGTTTTTTGTATCGACAGCACCAATCAAGAGGTCCTTCAATTTGATTTGTTTGGCACTTTCCGGTCGAGGATTGCACCCACCCTACCCTTCCGATGGCACCACATGGTTGCTGTAGAGCGGGCATTGGTATTCGTAGGCACCCATGAATTGCACTATTTTGACTGGAGGTCGCTCAACGGGACTACGGTTTCATTGGGTCAACCTGCAAAGGTTCTGGATTTGGCCATGGGACGCGACTATCTATATCTTTTGTTCGAAAATCGGGTAGATTTGTACCCCTTGAAATAGTCAGCAGGACTGGACCAGATTGCCATGTGGGAACAACTTGAAGGCATTGAACATCGCTACCAGGAGGTGAGGGACGAACTCACGAAGCCTGAAATCTTGGCCGACATGACCCTCACGAGGAAGTTGAGCAAAGAATTCAAGGATTTGGAGGCATTGGTGACGGTCATCCAACGTTTCAGAATGATCCATACCCAGTTGATGGACACCAAATCCTTGTTGGTGACAGAAAGCGACCCAGAGCTTTTGGATATGGTCAAGGAGGAACTCTCCGGTCTGGAACTGCAGCATTCGGAATTGGAGGAGCAACTGAAGATGATGATGGTGCCCAAAGACCCCGAGGACAGCAACAACGTGATTCTTGAAATCCGAGCCGGGACTGGAGGTGATGAAGCATCCTTATTTGCTGGGGATTTGGCACGCATGTACCAACGGTATGCTACACGGAAGGGATGGACATTTGAAATCAATGACTTTCAAGAGGGAACTGCGGGCGGATACAAAGAATTGATTGCCACCATCAGGGGTGCGGATGCATTTGGCATCCTCAAATATGAGTCTGGTGTCCACAGGGTGCAAAGGGTGCCCGCCACGGAAAGCCAAGGTCGCATCCATACCTCTGCGGCCACCGTTGCCGCCATGCCAGAAATGGAGGAGGTCGACATCGAAATCAATGATGCGGACTTGCGTATCGACACTTACCGGGCATCAGGTGCGGGGGGACAGCACGTCAACAAAACCGAATCCGCCATTCGTATCACCCACTTGCCAACCGGAATCGTGGTGACCAACCAAGATGAAAAGTCCCAACCTAAAAACAAGGCCAAGGCTATGAAAATCCTGGCGAGCAAGCTGTATGACATGGAATTGCAAAAAAAGTTGGACGCTCAATCACAGCTTCGCAAAACCTACGTGTCTACTGGAGACCGGAGTGCCAAAATCAGGACCTATAATTTTCCGCAAGGCCGGGTCACCGACCACAGGATCAACCTCACGGTTTACAACCTTCAAGCAGTGATGGATGGAGAGCTCGATGCCATCATCGAACCAATCCGAATTGCTGAAAATGCAGAGAAACTCAAGGCGGGGACCATTTGATTCCATTCGCGCCGATTACCAGGCGTATCGGTGCAAAAGAGCCATGACATCCATGGTGGCCGCGATTCCCATGTGCACCACGATTCCTCCCCAAATGGACTTGCTTTGCCACGCAAACGCGCCCAATGCATAGCCCCCAAAAAAACTCGATATCGCCTCCCCCAATGGTTTTCCCATGTGAATCATGCAGTACATGACTGCCATTGGCAAAACGGATTGAGGACCCAAAAATCTACCCAAAGCAATGACCCAAAATCCCCGATAAACCCATTCGACAATTGCAAAATCCAATAAATAAGTGGCTTCCGAAATGGAGATGCGGGCTACAAGGCCAATGGGAGCATCGGATTCCATGGGTGATGGTTTGTAATAGGGATAGGCTCGTATGAACCCTTCTTGAAACGATGCCAAAACCACAAAAGGCAAGACCAAGGCCAAAATCAGGAAATACCCTTTCAATTCCGAATTCCCTCCTCTCAATCCTAGCAGTCCCGGCTCGGTTTTAAGATGCCAAACCACATACAAAATCAAAGGCAGCATCATGAAAACCAATCTTTTACCTTGCCAAAACTGCAGGGCACCCCATTTGACCAAAACCGGGTTGAACAATCGTTTCGCCAAGTCCGCATGAAATGGAAACCACATCGTGATCACTACCATGGCTAAACCCAGAAAATACAAAAGCCAAGGTCCTGAACTCCGCCAAGGAGAGGTCTCCCGTCGACAAATTGCCTGAATAGCCACAACCGCCAGATAAGGCAACCCAATAACCGAAGTGAATGCTAGCAATTTCAGTCCGACATCGGGGTTGCGATAGGTCCAATCCAACAAAACTCCGTTACCATGGCTGAGATACAACAAAAATGAAAGCAAGGCCAAGGTGCCACTGTAGGAGCGCCAATCAAAATCAGCATAGATGAAATCCTTCAGGTAGGTGTATAATCGGCGCATAAGGAAGGAAATTTACATCTAGTCTTTGTTCATTGAAATTCTAAGGACCGAATCCATCATCTCATTGAACAAATAATCAGGTCCATACTTTGGTGCCTTCACTGCAATTTTTGCAAATGTCGATTTCCTTGCGGCTTTTTAGAATATTCTGCCTAAAAAGGTGGTAGGCTTGGGACCGCCAAATCGCGTGAAACGACCCATCTGTTAAGCGGCCCATCACATACTGGGCATCTTTGTCGAAGCAGCAAGGCAAGACCCGTCCATCCCATGTGATTTCAGCGCCCATCCACAATTTCCAACATTGGTTCCGGAGTTTATTTTTCAGGCGATACCTGCCGTCCGGTCCTTGGCTGTATCTACTGAATTGGGTGTTTTGGGGAATGAGTGGACTGCCTGATTCAAAATCGTAAATTTGGGCGGTTTTCAGCAAAACCTCATCTACGCCCAGAGATTTTCCCAATCGCTTGATGTCCTGAATCTCATGTTCATTGGGACCGACCACCAAGAATTGAAGCAAGATCACCGGTGAAACTGAGTTCGCTTGTGCCCTTGCCGAGACCAAATTCCTGACGCCCTGCAATACTTTGTCTAGCTGCCCACCGACCCGGTACTGCTCATAAGTTTCTTGGGTCGCACCATCAACGGATATCAGGACCTCCTGGATACCAGATTCGACGGTTTTCCGTGCCATTTCCTCGTTTAGGTAATGGCCGTTGGTGCTGGTCGCCACGAAAACGCCTTTTTTAACCGCATGACGAGCCATTTCCAAAAAATTCGGATTCAAATATGGCTCACCTTGGAAGTACATGAGCATGTACATCAAATCGGGATAGAGTTCATTGGTCATGGATTTGAACTCCTCCAAACCCAACATCC
>Ga0068876_10001767_pt1 | contig 16453 bp, 14 predicted proteins | sample NOAtaG_6_FD_66442 | JGI IMG/M metagenome (GOLD analysis project Ga0068876, IMG submission 66442) | Freshwater lake microbial communities from Lake Erie, under a cyanobacterial bloom - NOAA_Erie_Diel5S_2200h metaG | ecosystem: Environmental > Aquatic > Freshwater > Lake | place: USA: Ohio, Lake... | reverse complement strand
TGCGGAGAATGGGACTATCTCACCTACAACTACCTATTTGAACATACTGGATTGCTTGATTCCATTGCGCTTTCACACCCTCATTATTTACTCAATAATTCCAATTTCACCGAGGCGTCATTCTCTTTTTTTCCTACCTACCAGCAACAGCAAGTACATCAGATCAGCTCCAATTATGTTGCGAACAATGATCAACTGTTGAACCTAGGATTAAGCAACAATCCTATTACAGGACCTCTTACCAACAGCTCGTCACAAAGAACGCAGTACTTAATCACCGCTTCAGAGCTAACCTCCATGGGATTGGTACCAGGCAATATCGGTCGCATTCAATTTCCGATGTCACAATACAACGCATTGTATCAAAATGCAACATTATCTCTTGGTCTCACCAGTCAGAATACACTCTCTTCGTTCATCAACAATGGATTAACACCTGTGTATCTGTTGAACACTGCATCCAATGCCGTCAACGATTTTATTTTTTCCGCCCCATTCTTTTGGGATGGAAGCAATCTTATCATCGACTTCTACTACCCTTCTGCTTTGTTCACGGGTAACAATATTGTATTGGGCGATCAGGCACCTACCAATACCGCCATCGCTTCGCAAAACGATCGATTCATTCGATTTGATTGGAATGACAAAGTGGAAGTTCCCGCTGCCGCTTTTGATAGTATTGAAAATGAAATTACCATCGCATTTTGGTTAAGAGGTGATGCGGCCTTGCAACCAGAGAGCGGCACCTGTTTCGAAGGAAGAAATGCCAACAATCAAAGAGTACTCAACGCCCATTTACCTTGGGGAAATAGCCGTGTATATTGGGATGCTGGTTACAATGGCGGCTACAATAGAATTGATAAGGCCGCTGTAGAATCTGAATATGAAGGCAATTGGAACCATTGGGCATTCACCAAAAATGCCGCCACTGGAGAAATGAAAATTTTCCTCAATGGCTCTTTGTGGCATAGCGGCACCAACCTCACCAATACCATGACAGACATCGTACAATTTACCATCGGCTCTGCTTGTACATGGAGCAATTTCTATCACGGAGATATTGATGATTTTCAAATATTCAATACTGCCCTGGATGCCAATACTATCCAACAATGGATGTATCAATTACCCAATTCCAATCATCCATTTTATGATCGTTTACAATTGCTTTACACTTTTGATGAGACCGGCGGCAGCATCATCGATCATTCTCCATTCCACCATGACGGATTTATCAGTGGTGATGCACAATTGCTGCTGCATGCCCCCAGCGAAATTTTTAAAAACTATATTGCCCTGCAAGAAAGACCGGCCTTCACATTTTTCACTGGAGATTTCACCCTCCTTTCCGATACTGTAGTCAACACCATTATTACTGAAAATACTCCTCAATACCTCACTCAATACTTCATTGAAAACCATCAAGTGTATATAGAAAGCGCAATGGCCGTGTATCCACAGTTATATTCTTATACCACAGACATCAACGGGGAGATCACAGACTCCACTCTGAATACCTTGGAAAGTTTAACCAATGATACACTGCATTATTTTTCCGCTCCTTTTGACGAAATCAACCGGTATGAAATTGGAAGATATATCACGCCGTATGGCATCAATTTAGACCTCGGGGACGGATGGACTTGGGTATTTGATGTCACCGATTTTGCCCCATTACTGAGAGATTCTGTTCAACTTGAAGCCGGTAATTGGCAAGAATTATTAGACCTCAAATTCCTATTCATAGAGGGCACGCCCTCTAGGGAGGTAAAACGCATTGAAAATGTTTGGAATGGGAACTGGGGCCTTGCAGGATTTGACAATAATGTCACTCAAAAAACCTTACAAATGCAACCTGGGGAAGCCGGTGTGAAGTTGCGCGCTACCGTTACGGGACATGGCTTTGGCAGTGATGCCAACAACTGCGGTGAATTTTGTTACAACACCCACTCCCTTAAAGTGAATGGCAACCCACAATTTCAATGGGAAATCATGGAAGAGTGTGATCAAAACCCATTGTATCCTCAAGGCGGAACTTGGATCTACGCCCGCGCCGGTTGGTGCCCTGGAAAAGAAGGTAGAACGCAGCAATTTGAATTGACGCCCTTCTTGCAAAACAATCAGGTGCAAGTGGACTATGACATCACTTATGATCCTTATGGCAACTATGTGACAGAATCACAGGCCATCTTCTATGGTCCCCATTTACTACAAATAGATCCCGCTTTGGATTGGATCATGGCTCCCAATGAGGACAATATGCAAAGTAGATGGAATCCGGTATGTGATGAAGCCCGAATTGTGATTCACAATAAAGGTCAACAAACCCTTACATCCTTAGAAATTCAATACGGATTACCGGGCAACATGGAATCCTTTCAATGGACAGGAAATCTGGCATTTGACGAAAAAGAAGAAGTGTATCTTCCCGTTACCAATAACAACTTTTGGAATTCAGCTCCTGCCAACCGCAATCAATTTGATGTACTATTGATTCACCCCAATGATCAGAATACCACCAATAACGCAGGTCACAGCTATTTCCATGCGCCTCCCATTTACACCTATGCGCCTGCTGCAGATAACAACAAAATCATCATTTACCTGAAAACCAATTTGGCCAATACTGAAACCACCTACAAACTCTACGATATCAACGACAACGTGGTATATCAGCGCACTGTTTTTCCGCAAACCAATTTCGTTTACAAAGACACGGTGACACTCAATGCAGGATGTTACAAGTTTCATCTTTTAGATAGCGATGGCGATGGACAGAACTTTTTTGCTAATAATGATGGCAATGGCTATTGCAAATTTGATCGGGTGAGCGGCGCCGATTTCATTCAATTCGAAAGAGACTTTGGACAAGACATCGTGCATTATTTTCGATTTGAAACCAATATTGTCAGTGTGCAAGAAACCTTGAATTCCGCTGCATCGGTAACGGTATATCCCAATCCTGTTCATGACGAACTTCGCCTGCGTGTCAATGGACTGGCCGGTAAGAATACCGTTCTAGTATATGACATGACTGGCCACTTGGTGCATATTGAGCCAAACGTTTCCTTCCAAAAAGAAGACCAATGGCGCTGGCATCATGCGCTCAGCAGCGGAATGTACTCTGTTGTTATTCAAAACAACCAACAAATTGTTGCACAACATTTCATTGTCCCTTGATGAAAAGACATCCAATAATCATTGTGATTGGAATGGTGCTAACGCTGTGTAGTTGCGGCTTTCAGCATCGTCATTACACACGCGGTTATTACTTTTCTGACTATACTACTGATGCCAATCCTTCGCGAGATTTGATCGTAAAGCCGAAAGTGAATGACACCCACAACGCCCACCATTTCGCTCCCATTGCAGTGGATACCCTCATCCCCACAGCGCCTTCTCCTTCCGTTGTAGATACGATCGTCGATAGTGTGCGCGTCAATAAATCGTTATTAGATGATTGGGAAGGAGATCGACTGATCCATGACCAGGCAGACTCCACGCTAAACCAACATATACTTTTGGATGAAAAAGTGGAGAGACAAGCCAAAACAAGTTTGGTGACCGGTTACATGGCAATATTGTTTCCCGTCATCGGGATCATTTTACCTTATCTACTCAACACCTTGATTGTCGAGAGTTTTTGGCTAGGATTCACCAGTTTGTTCTTATACTTTTTACTTCAACTCACTGGCTTCATCGCTATCTTCATTGCTGCCACCACTGGACTAAGAGCTACTCGATATTTAGAGTCGTTAGGCCTTCAGCAAGTGTATCCAGAAACCTATGAGAATGCTCGAAAAGGAAAAAAAATGGCGATGATTGTCATGGCGGTGAGGATAGGGATTGTCCTCCTCTCTACCATCGGTTTTCTATTGCTCATCAGTCGTTTTGGGAATTAACCTTCCTCCTCATCATCAAAGAAATCCATAAAAGCATCCATCTCCCTCCTGTCCTTTTTAGTAGGTCTTCCCGTTCCCCTTTCACGAGTGAGCTTCATTTGATCTTGCAACAATAAAAACTTCTTGCGTTCTTCCTCAGTAGTGATATCTTGCACGTAGGCACTCACTAATTTCGCACCCTGCCTCGCCTTGGGAAAGGCCAGTACTTTGTAGGAGAAAACAATGGGCCCTTTTTTGATTTCAAACTCCTCCCCCACCTTTACCTCTTTGGCTGGCTTGAGCATCTCACCTTTTGCCAACACCTTTCCTAAGCGGACTTGCTCAGTAGCTATAGACCGCGTCTTGAAGAGGCGCACACACCAAAGAAATTTGTCAATGCGCATTACAACTCTACGATGATTCCAATAGCGGGTTGTAGAAATCCATTGGTTTGAGGAATCACCTTGGGCAAATATAACGACGGATTATTCGGATCCACAATGGGATTACCCGCTGCATCTCGTTGAACATCCAATGCCGGCTTGGTTTGGGTAGCCCTGTTGTAAAAATTCTGAATATCCAAAAAGACATCTAAAGTCCATTTTTTGAAATACCATTTCTTGTCCACGCGCACATCCAATTGATGATAAACCGAAACCCTTTTTGAATTGACCAAAGTCCAATTGGTTTGCGCAAATCCAAATTGATCCCAATAAAAACGCTGCATTGAAGCATCGATATTGTCTGGCGTATAGGGCAAACCACCACTGAAAGCAAAGCGTCCTCCAATCTCCCAATTGTTCCCAAACTTCTTACCGCCCGTCAAAGAAATGATATGTCGGCTATCCCAGCTAGAAGGCGCATACTGGCCATCCGCATTGGTAAACTCACTGCGCACCCAAGTGTAAGCCAATATTCCATAAGCTCCGTTGAATAAGCGCTGTTGATACAACATTTCCATACCATACGTCCTTCCCAAGCCAAAAGAATTGACCCTCTCATTGCCCACTACTCCAAAGTCGGCACCCAAATTGGCCAAGCTGATGCCTAAGTTCTGTGAGACCGGGTATTGCGAATATTGTTTAATAAAACCCTCTACCGTGATCACCGAATTGCGCTTGGCAAAATCATATTCCACACCTGCCACATATTGCTGATTTTTAATGTACTTCATGTCTTTGTTGACATACACTCCTTGGTTATCTTGAAAAGCCAATGAAGTATAGGCGGGCAGTTGGAAATAGGTTCCGGTATTGGCATTGAAGGTCCATTGTGGAGCAAAGGAGTAACGCAAGCTGAGGCGAGGACTGAATTGCTCTAACGGATTCTTCATATTGGGACCCCAATTGTTACCATCTACGCGAATACCGTATGAAACAATCAAGCGATTGTCCAACATGGTTTTACTCGCTTGTAAAAAACCGCCATATTTTGCCAAAGAAGCATCTGTGTTACTCTTGAATTCCACTAAAGTATCCAATGCCAAAATATACACCTGATTGCGCGAACGATTCGTGTATTGGGCAATTTCACCGCTTATACCCGTGCTCACCTTCCAACCATTTTCCAAAAACCACTTGCGCTCAATGCGCATTTTGTTCTCCGCTTCATTGGATGAATAGTCAAACTTCTTACCCAAGTTCTCATCATTGTTGTAATACTTGTAATTGTCATTTTGCAATTGATTGCGACTGACAATCACGGACCAATTACCATTCTTGGTGAGGTGGTCATACTTGATACCTCCCGTGTAGCTCCATTGCTCAAAAATGCCGAGATAATCCAAAATGTATCGGTTAGAGAGGTAATTCTCTGCCGCTGTATCGCTAGCAGCATCTAAATTCAAATTGAATTGATCGTACGCGCCGATGCCAATCACGGTTAATTTATTCTTTTTGTCAATGTCCCATTTCCACTTCAAATTCATGTCGTTATAGGTAGGTAAAAAGGGCAAGCCCAACACACCGAATAAACCTTGCAGATAGCTACGTCGAGTGGAAACGATCAATCCTGAATTGGCTCCCGTAGGCGTTTCCCAAGTCAAACCCAAGTCACTCGTGCCCACTACCAAATTCACCGCCTTCTTGTCCTCCCTTGCCTCTCTAAAATCGAATTCAAAAACAGAGCTCAGAGCATTGCCCCGCATCGCAGGGAAAGCTCCCGAATAGAACTGCACCTTACTGATCAAATCCACATTGATCATGCCCACTGGACCACCGCTGGCACCTTGGGTAGCAAAGTGGTTGATGTTCGGAATCTCTATCCCGTCGATATAAAAGCGATTCTCACTGGACGCCCCGCCGCGAATGATGATGTCATTTCTAAAAGAAGGGATGGCCGCCACGCCGGGCAAGCTTCGGATGGCGCGAGAAATATCTCGGTTTCCTCCCGGATTCCGCTTGATTTCATTGGCGCCGATGCTTCTCACGGAAATAGGAGACTCGTCTTGATTCACAATGTTGGAAGTAGTAATTTCTAGTGTCTTCCCTTCCACTGCATTGGGTTCCAAAGCCACCACCACAAAGGCACTGCGTGCATTGGATACTTCTACTTCAAATTGCAACCACTTATTAAATCCCGCAAACTCCACTTGAAGGTTGTACAATCCAGGTTTCAAACCTGCAATTTCAAAATAGCCAGAATCATTAGACAAAGCTCCCAAGGCGGTTCCCTGAATCGTCACTGGAGCAAATAAGACGGGATCATTGTTGGACTTGTCAATCACCTTTCCTTTGATCGATCCCGTTTGAGCGAAGGCGGAAAGAACAGAACATAAAAAAATACTAAGGGTAAAAATTCTCATCATAATCATTCAACAAAATTAGGGCAGAATTGTTCGGGGCCAACCTATATCTTATGACCTACCACCCTATATTTGCCGCATGCAAAAATGGTGGAGACTAGTATCACATGAATTCACTATGGATTTCAAAAGTCGTCACGTGCTTTGGAGTGTTGTCTTATTTGCCTTGGCCTGTATTTATAGCTTGTATTTGGTAAATCCTGATCTACAAGACACGCAGATGTTCATCAGCTTCGGCGTATTAAGTGCCTTGTTCAGCGGTTTTCATACGATGCAAAAAGACCAACAGCGATTGAGCAAGGGCCAACTCATCTATTGGTACACATTGGTGGCCCCTCGGACATTTATTTTGGCCAAAATGACCTACAATGCCTTTTTCGTGGTGTTGTTAAACCTGATACAATGCATTTTAATTATTTTTTATTTTGGCACACAATGGTTTCATCCATCATCCTACGCCGAATTGATTTTGGCCATTTTAGCCGGTAGCTCCGCCATGGGCATAGGACTCACCATGGCCTCCTCTATTGCCCAACGCACACAACAACCCACCACCATTCTAGCCATTTTGGGATTCGCTTTGTTACTTCCCACTTTATTTGCCTTTGTGACCATTTTGAGTGGAGTACTGATCGGCCATACGCATTACCTCGCTTGGCCAATGATCATCATCATGAATATCATTCCATTTTTGTTGTCGAGCATCTTGTTCCCTTACCTTTGGCGAGATTAAGAAATGATGAGAAATTGGTGGAAATGGATTTGCTTGCTGCTGTTGATGTATGTCATCATCGTGGCCTTGGTGGTTCCCTTAGTTCCCGGAAGTGAAAGTGTTAACATCACCTCATTGCATCCCGGATTACAACGAGTAGAAATCACTGGATACAACACGCATTTTGTTCAAGAGGAGGAAAATCTCCAATGTTATGTGAGCATCGGGAAAACACTAGTAAAAGGGCAAAATCTCTCCGTCATCAGTGAGACACAAGCGGCGTTTGATTTGATTTTACCCGATACCATTCCCGACAAAAATGTTGGCTTTTATGCCAACACCGATTTTGACGGCACCATCTACTTGTCTACTGCAATGCGCATGGAGGGATTTATCTTAGAGCCCAATACCCCATGGAAAGGAGATGTAATAACGGTAAAGAACGAAGAACAACAATTTTTTGGCTTCCCGTTTCAACCCAATTTGTTTGAAACGATTCGCAATTTGATGTTCCATGTTCCCATGTGGTTTACCATGTTTTTCTTGATGACCATCTCATTTGTCATGAGCATACAAGCGATGAATCAAAAACCCGAGAAAGATCTCAAAGCGGCAGCAGCGGCAGAGATTGGATTGTGGTTTTGCGCTTTGGGTTTGATCACCGGATCAGTGTGGGCGCGCTTCACTTGGGGCGCTTGGTGGAACAAAGATCCGCAATTGAATGGTGCAATGGTGGTGTTTATCGTGTATGCCACCTATTTCATTTTGAGAAAAAGCGTACAAGACGAAATCAAAAGAGCTCGTCTTTCCGCCGTATTCAACATCTTTGCATTTATCCTCATGATTCTTTTATTGATGGTGATGCCGCGCATGGTGGATACCAGTTTACATCCGGGAAAAAGCGGCAATCCTGCCTTTAGTAAATATGATTTAGACAGTAGCCTGCGCATGGTATTCTACCCTGCCGTCATTGCCTGGGGCATGCTCGGATATTGGATGTATCGCTGGCAAACAAAAGTCAATCAATATAAAAATGAAGAAAATGAGGGCTAATTTCTTTGCGTTATGGTGTGCAAGTGTATTGTCTTTTATCACTACCACTGCTCAAGCCTCTTCATGGGAAATGAAAATGTATGAGCATGGTAAAATCAGTGTTGTGTACTGGGTAGTGGCCATTGTCATCATCGGATTATCCCTTAAAATTACCTTATTGAATCTTCGGTTAAAGAAAGAGAAAAGAAATCACCATTCATGAAAAGAACAGAGATCATTTTGATCGTTTTAGTGGCCCTTGTAGCCGCGATTATCATTGCCACTTTTACTTCTAGCAATGAGAACTTGAGTTTTAGCGAAGCAAAAACCAAGATTGGCGAAAGAGTGAAGGTAACGGGGACCTTCGATAAAACCAGTGGCTATGTGTACGAGCCCGAAAAAAATCCCAATCGCACTGTTTTTTATGTGATGGATAAAGACAATGTAAAAAGTGAGGTAGAATTGATACACAAAGACGGAAAACCCATGGGGTTAGAGCAAAGTGAATCGGTAACTATGGAAGGCAGTATGGGCGCGGATGGGATTTTTCATGCTGACTTTGTTTTACTCAAATGCCCTTCCAAGTACAACGAACAAAAACACCAATCTCAATAATTGAGCAATGAATTCACTTGAATATTTGAATGAACATCTTTGGCCCGGAATGCTGGGCCATTTTTTCGTAGCGTTGGCCTTTGTCTCCGCCATCATTGCAGCAGTTGCTTATTATTACAACGAAAAGGAGAATCTTCCCATTTGGCAAACCATCGCTCGCTGGAGTTTCCGGTTGCACGCCATCAGTGTGCTAGGCATCATCGCGATGATGCTCACCATTTTATTTGGGCATTATTATGAGTACAAATATGCCTTTGATCATCTCAACAATGCCATGCCGTGGAAATACATGCTCTCTTGCTTGTGGGAGGGACAAGAGGGAAGCTTTATCCTTTGGATCTTTTGGCATGTGGTGTTGGCCATGTTGGTGATGAAAACGGCAGGTGTATGGGAAAATCGTGTGATGGCCGTCATTGCCGCCGTGCAAGCATTTCTGGTATCCATGCTCATCGGTGTTTACTTTGGCAATTTTCAATTTGGGGCAGATCCTTTCATTTTGCTCAGGGAGGTAACGTCCAACTTGAATCTACCTTGGGTGAAGAACCCCGATTATTTGAGCTTGCCCACTTTTCAAGATGGAAAAGGACTCAATCCCTTGCTGCAAAACTATTGGATGACCATCCATCCCCCTACCCTCTTTTTAGGATTTGCCTCTACCCTCATCCCCTTTGCTTTTGCCATTGCCGGCTTGTGGAAGCGCGATATCAAGGGTTGGATGAAGCCCGCCATTCCATGGGCTTTTTTTGGAGTGATGATTTTGGGAACGGGCATTTTAATGGGCGGCGCATGGGCCTATGAGGCATTGGGCTTTGGAGGTTTTTGGGCTTGGGATCCCGTAGAAAACGCATCCCTGGTGCCGTGGCTCACGCTGGTGGGGGGAGCACATTTGCTGTTGATCAACCGCAGAAAACCCACCAGTGCTTTCACCACATTGTTGCTCATTCTGTCCAGTTTTATTCTAGTGCTCTACTCTACCTTCCTCACCCGCAGTGGGGTACTTGGTGATAGCTCCGTGCATTCTTTTGTGGACAGTGGTATTTTAGCACAACTGCTCGTTTACCTCTTGTTCTTTGTTGCAGTAAGCACTTGGATGCTGATGCCCAAAAATCCGTTTCGCATCGCCTATTTAGGGGCCTGTGGTATATTATTACTGCTGGCCTTGGGAAATTTGATCACGGGAAAAACGGTGTCGGAGGAAGAGGCCAGCAAACTACTTCCCGGAGAAGGCACTTGGATTCCCAGCTTAACGTTGATCTTCATTGGACTCTCTGCGGCCTATCTATTGATCGCCTACCGCCGTTACTTCAAAAGCGCTGATGAGGAAGAAGAGTCCGTATCCAGCCGCGAGTTTTGGATGTTCATGGGATCCTTGGTGTTCATCTTAATGTCTATTCATGTTACCGTGGTCACTTCTATCAATGTAGGAAATATCTTCTTGTCCCCATTCTCAGAAATGTTCCAATGGATGCATGAGCACTGGAATTGGGAATTTGCAAAACGCTTGGCCGATCATCAATTCAGTGCTCCTGCGGATAAAGCGCGATTTGATGTTTACCATAAAATTCAAGTTCCTTTGGCCATTATCCTTTTCTCCATCATGGCGGTTGGTCAGTTTTTGATGTACCAAAAAACAGAAAGTCGCTTGTTTTGGAAAAGATTGATTTTCTCTTTTATAACCAGCATTGTCGTCTTGGTATTGTTGATACTTACCACCTCATTCAGTGAAGAAAGAATGCCCATTTTGGTCTTGGTATGGGCTACCACATTTGCCATACTCACCAATGCTCACTACGCTAAAATGGTGTGGAAAGGGGGAATGAAATCCCTGGGTGCCAGCGTGGCGCATGTGGGATTTGCGGTGCTCATTTTAGGGGCGGTAATTTCTACCAGCAGAAGTTTTTTTATCTCTGAGAATAAGATCGGTAATGTAGCGGATTTAGATAAAGACTTCAATAATATGGAGGACCTCATGATCTTGCAAGGTGATACCTTGCCCATGGGAGATTATTTCATTGTGTACAAAAAGAAATACAAAGAAGGTGATCACCTCAAAGTGAGCATGGATTATTTGGCCAAGGAGCCGCTCACCTATCACGAAGGGGATATCCGCTCGATGCAAGGGATGGTTTTTAGATGCGTTAAAGAACACACCGCCACAGAGAGTTTCCTCGACGATTGGGGCAAAGACTCCTTGTGGACCGTGATTCCTTCTCCCAGAAGTGATGTGATGGCTCAAGCCAAAATGTGGACACCGGGTACTCCCGGAAAATATCTTTTCACTTTGGAGCCCAGCGTACTGCAATCCAAGAAAGGAAATTCCCGCGAGCCTAGCATTGAACATAGCGTTAGCAAAGATCTCTACACCTACATCAAATATGTGGCTTTAGAAGATCCAAAAGTAGATGAAGAAGGTTTCTTAGAGGCCGTGAGCGGTGATGTGCAAATGAATGAACCCATCCGATTGACTGAGACCGTGGACATGACCATTGATAGCATTGTAGGGGTGGATGAAATGCCTTCCTCTATTTCCAAAGATATCACTGCCAAGCGCGCCTTTGTTCGGTTAAAAGAGAACGCCAAGGAAGAATCGATGATCATTGCGATGATCAGTAAAAATGGCACATCACAAGCTTTCCCTGCGGATTCTAAATTGTTTGGAATGCGCATTGGATTGGAGGAAAAAGAGGAGAAGCTCACCCTTACAGTGCAGCAACACTCGAGCAAAAAGAAAGACCTGCTCATCATCAGTGCGCAGATTTTCCCTGCGATTAATCTTCTGTGGTTGGGCTGTATCATCATGGTCATCGGCACCACCATGGCCATTATCAACAGAATCAAACAACGATAAGCATGAATATTCGCTTGCAAAATTTCCTAGCCGTCTTGGGCGGTATGGTCAGTGCCATCATCATCATGATGCTGATGGAATCCATTCCTGTTGGACCTGAAATGCCTGCAGCAGTATCCCAAGATCCAGTATTGCTCAAGGAATTTATGTTGAGCCAGCCCGTTTATCTTTACGGGTGGATTGCTTTGGGCTATGCCATTGGGGCATTGGTGGGCGGTATGGTGGCTCATTGGATAGGCAAAGGCAACAACAAGAACATCGTTCGATTATCCGCGGTACTCATGACATTGGGCATTTTGAACATGCTGATGATCCCACAACCTTGGTGGTTTTGGGGGCATTTAGTAGTCTATTTCCCGGCTGCCTTCATTGGGCAACAATGGGCCAAAAAATGGAGTCGTTCCGACAAAACTGCAGCATAATAGGAGATTTGATTATTTTTAGAACATGAAAAATCACCTCTGCTTAGGCATATTGATCTTTTTATTTTGTGGTGTTCATGCTCAGACCCCTGCGCCCGCAACGCCAGCTGCGATGGATCCTATCAACGGAAAAATCCATTATGCCTTCACGGCCAATCATACCCAACAGCTCGTTGGATCCTACACTTCTTTCGGCGGAGATGCTTGGATTCCGATGGGCAAGCGATATACTTTGAATTACAATTTGCGTTTTGGATTTCCACCCAATGGCGGTGTTTACCTTCATGCTTCTGATGGATTATTTTTGGGAGGATTATTATTGGCCAATTTCAGTGAGTATGAGGTGATCAGCGCCATTGGATTTCTGATGCTCTTCATTCCGGAGGGAGTGGGTTATTATGTGGGGAATGGCCCCAATAAGTTGCATTTGAGCGTCAATCCCTTGACCATAGATTATCGTTATCGCAATGTACCAGACGGCGAGTGGTCCACGATGGGGGGCAATATCACGGCGCGTTTTCACATTCCCACCAAGAACGATCCAGAGACTTTCATCAGTCCATTTGTGGGTTTGGTGGCCAACTACGGTAACTTCCGTTCCTTTGGCCTACGCGCAGGGCTCTCTTTGGGTTTTCATACGAGATAATCCGCGCTCCGCAAAGAAAATTAGCCCAAAAGGTTGCTGAATTTCTTCGCATACCTCAATCATTCAAATTCATACAACACACACTAGCTCAGTTAGAATAGCGTACCTTCACCACCATTTCAATTTGCTCCTCAATGAGGGCAATACAATTAAAAAAATTTAAATTAAAATGATCATGAACAAAGTATTAGTCATCCTCACCATCGACTTAGAAAATTTACCCAGTAACTTTCAGGAGATCCTACAACAGGAACGCGCGGTAGTGGCGCAATGGAAACAAGAAGGCTTTTTGGAGCAATTGTATTTGCGCCCCACCAAAAACGGAGCCATCCTCATTTTCAAAGACAAAACAGAAGAAGAGGCACACCAACTCATGACCACCCTACCCTTTTATGCATTGAGAAAATCGATGGAGGTGTTTCCGATGATTACGGAGAGTTAATCGCTATTTTGATCAACAAATCAAATTGCCGTTCATCTGTGCACGTCAAAACGATTTCCAATCGCTGATCAAAAAAATAAACAATTAATGTCAGTACGATTAGTTTACCCTATCGGGTATAATTTTAATTGAAATAATATTTTTTATACCCTTAAAGGTATATTTCAACAAATTCAATTATATTTGTACCCATAAGGGTATAAAAGTGAATCAGACAATAGCTACATTTATCAAAGAAAGAAGGAAGCATCTGAAGCTTACACAGACTGAAATGGCTGAAAGAGCGGGCGTGGGGCTACGCTTTGTGCGTGAATTAGAGCAAGGGAAACAAACAGTTCAACTGGATAAAGTAAACCTGGTATTGGCCTTATTTGGAAGTGAATTGGGTGTTATTCCAAAATCTGAATCATGAGACAAGCACAGGTATATTACAAAAATGAATTTGCAGGCATCATTCAAGAGACGGATGAGGGCTTTCTTTTTCTTTATGATTCTGAGTACTTGGCTAAACAAAATTCCAAACCGATAAGCCTAACCTTGCCCCTGCAACAAAAAGCATTTCTGAGCAAAGTATTATTTCCTTTTTTTGATGGTTTGATTCCAGAAGGGTGGCTACTAAATATAGCCATAAATAATTGGAAAATTAAGCCTAATGATCGCTTTGGTTTGTTATTAACCTTATGTAAGGATTGCATTGGTTGTGTATCTATCATCTCAAATGAAAAGGAATCATGAGCAAGTGTTTATTTTGCTATCAGGTATTAGATAATGATCAGCTCGATTATCATCCTTCGTGTATTAAAAAATTATTTGGCACAACCCAAGCCCCTATTATTGATTTTGACTTGAATCAGTTGGAGGAGCTTGCCAAACAAATTGTCATTCAAAGCAAAGCCATTACCGGCGTGCAACCCAAACTTTCTCTAAATGTTGAAAAGCATAAAAATGAGCCATCTAGATTAACCATTGTGGGCTTTCACGGTGATTACATCTTAAAGCCCCCAACCTCCCAATTCAGGGAGCTTCCGGAGAATGAAGATGTCACCATGCATCTTGCTGAATCAGTAAAAATGAAAACCGCCAAGCATGGATTGATTCGTTTAAAATCAGGAGAATTGGCTTATATCACCAAACGTTTTGATAGGAACAAAGGTGATAAAGTTGCAGTAGAAGATTTTTGTCAATTGAGTGAGAACCTAACAGAACACAAGTACCGAGGCTCCATTGAAAAGATTGGGAAACTGGTCTATGCATTTACCCAGAATAAAGGTTTTGAAGCACAGCGACTTTTTGAATTGGTATTATTCAGTTACCTCACAGGAAATGCTGACATGCATTTAAAAAATTTCTCGCTTATTGAAAATTCTCTGGGAGAATATGAACTCTCTCCTGCCTATGATTTACTAAACACAGCCATCGTGATCCCTGAGGACAAAGAAGAATCAGCGCTCACCATCAACGGAAAAAAAAGCAAATTGAATCGAAAAGATTTCCAAGTTTTGGCGACATCTCTGAAAATCAGCGATAAATCACTCGAAGCTATTTATAAAAGATTTGAAGCCATATTACCCACATGGCTTTCATGGATAGATCAAAGTTTTTTAACCTTAGAACTCAAAGATGATTACAAGCATTTAATAACAAAAAGAAGTAAGAAATTGTTTTGTATAAGTCCATAACCACATGTCCACCCTACCCTTTTATGCATTGAGGAAATCAATGGAGGTTTTTCCGATGATTTCGGAAAGTATTCAATAAAAAAAGAGGACCGTAGTCCTCTTTTTTTTTCCGCCCAATGCGATGTAGTGAACTCCTCAAAATTCGGCTATTGCCCACCTTTCAATTCATTGCAATTACCCTCCTCTCGCTCATATAAAATTGCTATATTTGTCAGTACACTGACAAGTCGTAAAACGAGTAGTATGGAATACCTTTTTGGGAAGAAGATCAGAGCATTGCGTGAAGCCCAGGGATTGTTGCAGCGCCAGGTGGCTTATCATTTAGACATTGATTCACCGATGCTCAGCAACATTGAACGAGGCGACCGCCGGGCGAAGCGCGAATGGATCCCGAAGCTGGCAAAGCTCCTTCAGGTAAGTGAGGAAGAGTTGCTCACCTATTGGCTGGCCGACAGGGTGTTTGATGTGGTGGACAACGAAAAAGTGTCAAAAGACACCATTAAAACGGTGGCGACAAAAATGGGAATGAAAGTGAAATGATGGAGAATCAGATAGAAATATTTACATCAATTGACAACCAAACAGTTGTTCAAGTAAGGTTTGAACATGATACAGTTTGGTTGAATCAAAGACAGCTCGGAGAACTTTTTGACAAGGACTCAGACACTATTGGTTTGCATTTGAAAAATATTTTTTTAGAAGAAGAACTCGATGAAAATTCAACTACCGAGCTTTTCTCGGTAGTTCAAAAGGAAGGGAAAAGGGAGGTTAAACGGACTGTTAAATTCTATAACCTAGATGCCATTATCTCTGTCGGTTACCGGGTTAACTCAAAACGAGGCACCCAATTCCGCCAATGGGCTACAAAAAGATTGAAAGACTACCTGATTGAAGGGGTGGCTATCAATGAAAAACGGCTAGAACAAAAAAACAAGGAGATACAAGTGCTCCATGATGGGATACGAATCCTTAGCCGGGCGATAGAAGATAAAGCCATCAATAATGAGGATTACGCTTGGTTGCACCAATTTAGTGTGGGCTTGCAACTCCTGGACGACTACGACCATGAGTCGTTAGACGAAAAAGGAAAACACACCAAGGACGCGGAATACCCCTCCATGGCTGAATACATGGAGCTTGTAGAAAAAATGCGTGCTGAATTTAATTCAGGTGTGTTTGGCAAAGAAAAAGATGGCGGATTTGATAGCGCAGTAAATCAAATCAGACAAAGTTTCGGTGAACAAGAGATTTATCCATCCATTGAAGAAAAGGCAGCCATGCTGCTTTATTTGGTGGTAAAGAACCACGCTTTTGTAGATGGAAACAAACGCATTGCTGCTGCTTGCTTTCTGTTGTTTTTGGAGCGTAATGGA
>Ga0068876_10001762_pt1 | contig 16498 bp, 15 predicted proteins | sample NOAtaG_6_FD_66442 | JGI IMG/M metagenome (GOLD analysis project Ga0068876, IMG submission 66442) | Freshwater lake microbial communities from Lake Erie, under a cyanobacterial bloom - NOAA_Erie_Diel5S_2200h metaG | ecosystem: Environmental > Aquatic > Freshwater > Lake | place: USA: Ohio, Lake... | reverse complement strand
TCCTGGAAAGCAAAACCCGGCTGACTTTTGCGTTTAGCATATAGTTGAATAAGATCGAATGCCAGTTCCTTGATCTTCTTTTTCGTCTTGTTCTTCAGGTTGCTCCAGGCTTGTGTTCCAAGTTTGTTCATTTTCGGAACAGAACCGTCCTTCCCGGTAAATTTGGAGATCCTGTGCAACGAGTGTATACCGACGTAGAGGACATCACCGTCTTTATAGACCAAACGGATCGCCTCTTGCGGTTTTCCGTTCACATCGATGGTCTCAAGTCCTGAGAACTGACCCACTCCATGATCGATGTGTGTAACATAGTCTCCTTTTTGAAGGTTGTAGATCTCTTTTAAAGTCAGCGCCTGTTTTGCCTGACGGAAACCTTCTTTCAAGCGGAAGCGATGATATCGCTCAAAGAGTTGATGATCTGTATAACAAACCAGCTTCAGGTCAGAAGAGATAAAACCCTCGTGAAGTGCTAGAGGTATAGGTTTGAATTCGACACCCCCTCCAATGTCCTCAAAGATCTGGTACAGACGTTCGATCTGTTTTGGTTGATTCGAAAAAATGAGGTTCGTGAACCTGTTTTCTGTTCTGGCCAAAAGGTCTTGACGAAGCAGATCAAAATTCTTATTGAAACTAGACTGAGGAATAAAATCGAATTCGAAAACGTTGTCTGCTTTGAAGTGGAATTCGGGCCCCCATTCGATCAGGCTGCAGCTCTCGATCTCTTTTTTAACTTCCTTTGGATGCAGATATAATTCGCTCGGAAGTGTTCTTTTCACGGTTTCGGATAGTCCCGTGTAAATACTTACTGAACGATCATATTCCTTTTGTAGGACAGAAGATAACTGATCGTAAGAAGATAACCAGACTGTTACATTCTTCCCAATGAATTCAAAGAAACTTCCGTTGCCTTCGAGGTTCAGTTGGCCCTGAACATTGGGAATGATGTTGAAATGTTTGTGATTTACCAAGGATAGCTGAGTGCTAGCATCAAACGTGCGGATGGATTCCACCTCGTCGCCAAAGAACTCTATCCGGAACGGATGATCATTTGAGAAGGAGAACACATCTACGATCCCGCCTCTAATAGAGAACTGCCCCGGTTCATAAACAAAATCAACACGATCAAAATGATATTCCAGTAACAACTCATTGATGAGATCGATCGAATAGGATTTTCCAACTTCAACCCTTAAAGTATTTGCTGCTAGTTTTTTCTGGGTGGGAACCTTTTCAAATAGTGCTTGCGGATACGTAACAACCCACACATTTGTTCCATTATTGATTCGCTCCAGCACTTCGGCGCGGGAAACAACATTTGCGTTATCCGTTTCTTCCAACTGATAAGGAACACGGTAGGATGCAGGATAAAAAAGGATACGCCTGTCTTCAGGGAATAGTCCTTCTAGATCGTTCAGAAAATACGCAGCCTCTTCTTTGTCATTCAGTATGAACAGATGATGTCCGGGTGTTTGCTCAGCCAGTGTTGAAGCACAAAGGCTTTTTGAGGATCCGACCAAGCCCTTCCAGTGCACGCGCGACCCGGCATATTGCAACAGATCCGCTGTGGAATCGATCTGGTCTAATTTCGAGAAAAGTTCTTTAAGGGCTTTTAATTCCATGAATTATTTCAAAAGACTCATTGCCTTTTCGACCATGTTTTTCGATCCGACGAAAAACGGAACACGCTGGTGAAGTTTAGTTGGTTCGATGTTCAGTATACGATCTCTTCCGGTAGTTGCTAATCCGCCGGCCTGTTCAGCGATGAAAGCGAGTGGATTGCATTCGTAGAGCAATCTTAGTTTTCCCTCCGGAGATGAGGTCGTCCCTGGGTAAATGTAGATTCCTCCCTTGATCATGTTCCGGTGGAAATCAGCAACAAGGGAACCGATATATCGTCCGGAATAAGGCGCCCCCTTATCGTTATCGTAACTCTGACAATAGGCGATGTATTCCTGAATCCCTTTTTCACAGATAGTGATGTTGCCTTCGTTCATGGCATACAAACGCCCGCTTTCAGGCATTTTCATGTTCGGATGTGATAAACAGAACTCACCAATCGACGGATCAAGCGTAAAACCGTTGACTCCACTACCGGTGGTGTATACCAGCATAGTCGAAGATCCATAAAGGACATATCCTGCAGCTACTTGTTCATGTCCTTTTTGAAGCATGTCATCAAGTGTAGCAAGTTTTCCGATCTCCGAAACTCTTCGGTAGATTGAGAAGATCGTTCCGATTGATACGTTCACATCGATATTGGACGACCCGTCCAACGGATCGAATAGAACGATGTATTTTCCATTTCTCGCTGTTTCGGAGTCGAAAGCGACGTAGTCGTCGTTCTCCTCAGATGCTATCCCACAGATCTCACCGCCGTTTTCGAACGCTTTGATGAATTGCTGATCAGCGATGACATCCAGTTTTTGTTGTTCTTCACCCTGCACGTTCGTGTTACCGTGGGCCCCCAGAATGTGGTCTACCAATCCTGCCTTACGAACATCTCTGCTGACAATCTTGGAGGCAACAGCGATATCATTAAGGATTCGTGAAAGTTCACCTGTAGCGAAAGGAAAGTCCGCCTGTCGGTCCATGATGAACTCATTGAGGGTCACAACTTTTGACATGGAATAAAATTTCCTGCAAATATCGGTAATTTCTTTTATTGCTGTTAAGTCCAGGGAAGAATCAAGATGAAATAACGAATGAATTTACCGAGCACCAGCAGTACCGCAACCTTTTTGAAGGAAACCCTGAAGAAACCAAGAGCAATTGCAAGCGGATCACCGATAAACGGGACCCATGAAAAGAAAGCCAGCCAGAAACCATAGCGTTGGATTCTTGTTTCTAACAGGATCAATTTGGCACTATTGAACCCGAAACGCTTGAACCATTTAGGATCGCCCATCATACCGATACCATAATTCGTCATCCCGCCAATTGAGTTTCCGATGGTTGCTGTCAGCAAACATGACCATGGTTCAAAACCCTGGCTGAGCATCAGAAGTAGGATTCCTTCTGAACTCATAGGAAGGATCGTCGCTGAAAGGAATGCAGCAAGAAAAAGACCGAAGTATCCGAGCGAAATGAGATCCATAAAAAAAGGGCCGACTAAGCCGGCCCTTCAAAGGTATAAATTCAGATAGAATTACTTCTTGATGAATTTCGTCGTTACTGTAGACTCGTTGCTTGTGATGTTCACGTAGTAAACACCGTTTGAGTAACCGGAGGCATCGAAAGATACATTGTAGTTACCTGCAACCTGCGTTCCATAATTAGCGGTGTAAACAATTTTTCCTGTAATATCAACTACCTCAACCTTTACGTCAGAGGCGTTGAGCAAAGAGTAATCAAGTGTTGTTGCTCCGGAAGTTGGGTTTGGGTAAACAGTGCTGATACGAACACTTCCTTCTGTTTCCTCAATCCCAACAGTCGGATCGAAGTTCAAACGAACGTATGGAGTAGAAGTCGTGTAATACCAAGTTTGATCTGCTCCATCAAGGAAGAAAGAAGTTTGTGGTTCAGATGCACCTGCATTCGCAACCTTCAATCCTTCACCGTATGATCCAACCACTGCCAGGTAGGTGTTATTCGCTAGAAGGTTCACAGGATCCATCAATTGCATTACCAGGTTTGTGTTGAGGTTACCTGAAGCAACTGTTAGTGGGTTAGAAGCGCCTTCGTATACAAAATCACCGGTATTTGGATCAATCGAATAGATTGTGGCGTAAATCTCAGTTCCAACAGTAGTTCCTTGAGCCCCGCCTAACAAACGAACGTTGATTGCCTTTACAGTTTGATCTGCCCAGATATCGAAAAGGTTACCAACTTCAAACCCGTCAGTACCATTACTGGTGTTTCCGGCTACTGTATTATTGTCTCGGGCATAGATGTAGTTTGTTGTACTGAAAGACAAGGTAGGGAAAGTGTTGTTCGCAGGAACATCATCAACTTCTGTAGTGGTAATTGATCGTGTTACACTGTATGTTGCTGTAGCTGTTCCTGAAGGGGTAAACTGTGTAGTTGTGAAAAGACTGTCATCAGATAATGAAGGAACATTTACCCCAGTCGCGCTTGTACCAATCCATGTACCTGAATTGATGTTGACGTTCAACTGCGCATTGTTCATCGTCTGTGTTCCACCGTTGAATACATTTGCAGAGAAGTCGATCGGTGCAACTTGCGTTAGTGGGATCTGGTAATAGTTCAAATAAGCTGTCCCCCAGTAAGAAGAAACAACATCCAGATCGTAATCAGGATTTGTTGTCAACGTTACATCATCGATATACCATCCGTATGTTACCCATACATTCGGGTTTGTTGCGGCCGACGGAAAGTTCGTCGTCCAACGAAAACGCAACCATAGCTGTGTAGCCCCCGGGATCAACGTGGCAAGGTTGATGGACTTGAGATCAGGATTTGAATAAGCAGCACCACCCGCAGCGGAAAGAACTTCTTTGTCCAGGTTGTCACCAACCGTAAAGAAGGTTGTTCCATCCGTTGAAACTTGAATTTCTTGGAGGTCATTAAAACGAGCACCAAATTGAAGGAATTCCAAGGTGACATTTGTTGAAGAAAGTGGAATCGGAGCAGCAGTAGTCATGGTATAGACAACATCCAATGCCTGCGGCACGGTCCATACACCGTTTGCGTAAATCCCATTGGTTAACTCAGCAAAATTCCCCTCAGAAACAGAAGCGATTGCCGATGAGGGAGCCCACCAACCATCTCTAACAGCATCAATCGACCAACCATATGTTGCGCCTGTTTGGCCATCATTGTCAATCACCCAATCTGTGGTCGTTGAGAAATCATTAGACCAGATAACGGTACCAAGTGCCTTTGCAGCAGGAACTTTAGCAGCCTCTTTGGGCGCAGTTCTAACAACATCATTTGCAGTTATTGGCTTTTGAGCGAACTGTGCAGAAACACTGTATCCTATCCCTGCCAGGAAAAAACTTAAGTAGATTTTTTTCATATCACGATTATTTTTGATTAGCAAATATAAATCAATTACATCTAGATTCCACACCCTGTTAAATAATTAACCACTATCGATCCCTCAAAAACGGAAGAGTTTTGCGAATGTCCTCCAATACTGACTTTGAAGCTGTGACAACAAGAACGGTTTCTTGTCCTTGCTCGCATTCCACAACATCTCCCAGTGCATCAATAAAAGCAGAATCACCAGAATAAATTAGTCCTTTTCCATCTTCACCCACCCGATTCACTCCAATTGCATAAGATTGATTTTCAATAGCTCTTGCCCTCAATAGGGTTTTCCAGTGGAGGTTCCGGCGCTTGGGCCAATTGGCAACATACAGAATTACGTCATAGGCTGCAACACCGCTGGGATCAATTCGGTTTCTGACAATTTCCGGAAATCGTAGGTCGTAACAAATCTGAAGTTGGAACTTGAACCCTCTGAAATCAACGATCACTTCCTGTGTACCGCAAGAATACGTTTTGTCCTCACCCGCTAGGCCAAATGTTTTGCGCTTGTCATATTGGTGCACTATCCCGCTGGGTTCAACGAAAACACCTCGATTGAAATAGGCTCCGTCTTCTTCAATTATTAAAGAAGTATACACTGCACAATTTTTTGAATTTGCAAGTGCTTTCAGCCAAAGAATCGAAGGGCCGTCCATTTTCTCCGAGAGGAAAGTCGCGTCCATAGAAAACCCGGTTTGAAACATTTCCGGAAATACGATCAGATCGACTTCCGAAATGGCATTTAACAAAAGTGTATAGTTGTCAAGGTTCGCTTGTTTGTTCTCCCAGACCTGATCAGCCTGGACTATTGCTATCTTCATATCTTGCATAGTCTTTCTGCTGCTTTGGTGAGCGTTTCTTCATCTTTGGCAAAGCAGAATCGAATCAGTTTTTGATCCTTTCCGTCCGCATTGAAAACTGATAGAGGGATAGCAGCAACTCCATGTTCTAGCACGAGCCTTTTACAGAAATCAGTGTCCCTTTCATCAGATATCGACCGGTAGGAGGCCACTTGAAAATAAGACCCCTGCGATGGCAGAAGCTCAAATCGACCGTTTTTCATTAGTTCCTGAAAGAAATCCCTTTTTTCTTTGTAAAATGCTCCGAGTTGCCCTACGGCAATATGATCCAGATATTCAGCCAAGGCTACTTGAGCAACACTGTTGACACTAAAGACCATGAACTGATGAACTTTTTTAATTTCGTTCATTATTTTTTCAGGAGCAATCATGTAACCGATCTTCCAGCCGGTTATGTGGAAGGTCTTCCCGAAAGAAGAGACGATAACGCTTCGATCTTGCAACGTTCTACGGGTATTAACGGAGATATGTTTTTCTTCAAAAGTGATGAACTCATAAACTTCATCAGACAATAGTACCACGCTCGGGAATTTACCCAATAGTTGCTCGAGACGCGAAAGATCTGCTTCACTGAGAATCCTCCCCGAAGGATTGTGAGGATTATTCATTATGAGCATGCGGGTTCTAGAGTTCATGGCTGATTCAATGCGATCCCAGTCCGGATTAAAATCATCCATTAATGGAATACGCACCGGTTTTGCACCGGCAAGGATTACAGGAGGCTCATAACAGTCATAACTCGGGTCGAGAATGATCACCTCCTCCCCGGCATTGACAAGAGCTTGTATAGCAGTAAATATAGCCTGAGTGGCCCCAGCCGTAACCAGAAGTTCTGTTCCCGGATCATTTCTTCTACCATAATTTCGCTCGATAAGGTTACCGATCTTCGCAAGCAATGCAGGGTTTCCTACCATGGGAGCATATTGATGAATTGGTTCTGCGGCAATTCTTCCAAGAATGTTTGTTAATTTCTCATCCACAGGAAAGTTCGGAAAACCTTGCGAAAGGTTGATGGCGTTGTGTTCAACAGCAAGTTTGGACATGACGGTGAAGATCGTAGTTCCAACTTGAGGCAATTTTGACATGTTCGTAAATTTGATATAAATGTAAAAAGAAAGTGGTCTTTATGGAAGATCTCAACGAAAAATGGCCTCTCTAGGATTTAATCACCTTTTAAGATAGACTCATTTGTTTATTGATTATTATTGTTGAATAATTCAGTTAAACACCATGAAATTAAAAATAGTCGGAGCAACAATTTTTTTAACATCGCTTATCAGCAACGGTGTATTTTCCCAAAACAGCAACGAGGAACAGCAGATTGTCAAAGAAGTGGAAATGAAAGAGGAAAATGGGGAAAAGATCCTGACCATTAAAACCAAATTAAATGGCCAGGAAACGGAAGAGGTCTATAGGGGGGAAGCAGCGGATAAGAAATTAGCAGAGCTTCAAACCGGTCAAATGGATGATGAGATCAAAGAAGAAATACAAGTTGAAGATCTGAACGGTGAAATTAGACTAACGATAACAAGAACCCAAAATGGCAATACAACAACCGAAGTGATGACAGGAGAAGATGCTGAGAATCGGCTAAAAGAAATGCGTTTAACATCTCCGAAAACAAAACAGCCCACAAACAAAAAGGTGGTTGAAGAAAAGAAGGTTGAGATTAATCACGATTAACGAGCTTATCCATAGTACATCTCAAGGAACGTTTAGATTTTTCATTTAACTCATCAAACATGAAAAAAGCGATTTTTTTAGCTTTCATTTTTTTAGCAGGCTGCAGTTCTAAGGACGAACAATTCTGTAATTGCCTAATAGCCGGAGAAGAACTCAATGAATTTTCCAAGAAATTATTGACTGAAGAAGTTACCCAAGCTAAAGCAGCAAAGCTCAAACTATTGAAGGCATCTCAGAAAAAGGCATGTGCCGAATATCAAACGATGATGGGTGACGAAATGCTCACGCTCAAAGCCGAGTGCAATTAATTCATCGCATCCAACGCTTCACAGAATTTTTTGGCCGCCTCAGCTAAAATAGCTTTGGTGTGAGCCTGAGAGATAAATCCGACCTCGTAGCCACTTGGGCCCAAATACACGCCTCGATTCAATAATTCACGGTGAATATTTTTAAAGCCGGTCATATCTGGATCGATTTCATCTGCTTTGTGGATTCGCTTTTTGCCGTTGAACGACAACCAAAAGATGGAACCTATGGTCACTAGTTCGAAGTTGTATCCTTTCAAGCGCGCATAGTCGTTGATGATAGCAACGAAGTATTTTGTCCGGTCCTCCAGCTCTTCGTAGAAGCCAGGTTTTGCACATTCTGTGAGTTGTGCGATCCCTGCTGCCATTGCCACAGGATTTCCGGAAAGGGTTCCAGCTTGATATACTGGTCCATCAGGGGAGATAGTGGCCATGATCTCCTTTCTGGCACCGTATGCGCCTACAGGAAGTCCGCCTCCAAGGATCTTACCGTAAGTCACAATATCAGGACAGATGCCGTAATATTCCGCTGCGCCCGAAAATGCAACACGGAAACCGGAAATGACCTCATCAAAGAACAACAAGATTCCATTTTCGGTGCAGATCTCTCTAAGTGCGACAAGGAATGTTTTCTCCTGAAGCAGCAAACCGTTGTTAGCCGGTATAGGTTCGATGATCGCACAAGCGATTTCACCCTTATTGGAAGCAACACATTCCTTTAATGCCGCGATATTGTTCAATGGCAAAACCATTGTGTCTTTCACTACGTTTTCAGGGACACCGGCACTGGATGATTCTCCAAATGTTACCAATCCACTGCCCGCTTTAACCAAAAGTGAATCAGAGTGACCGTGATAACACCCGTCAAACTTAATGATCTTATTACGACCTGTAAAACCTCTCGCCATCCGAAGGGCGGACATAACGGCTTCGGTTCCTGAGCTAACAAAACGGATCTTGTCAATATATTTGTTTCGGTCAAGTATCATTTCCGCCAATTCATTCTCCAAGCGTGTTGGCGCCCCGAAACTAGAACCGTTCTGAAGAGCAGCAACAACTTTGTTAAAAACAGCGGGATGGTTATGGCCAAGGATCAATGGTCCCCAACTGCAACAAAAATCAATGTAAGAATTATCATCTTCGTCCCAAATCATGCATCCTTCCCCTTTTTTAATGAAGATTGGAGAACCTTCTACAGATTTAAAAGCACGGACTGGTGAATTGACTCCTCCGGGAAAATAGTTTTTTGACTTTTCGAAAAGGGCTTCTGATACGGTTCGCTTGATTAATTGTTGGCTATCCATGGAGTTGAGTTTTCGTAAGACAAAATTAATTGAATATGTCAATGCCTGCAATTTGTATCAACGATCAGGTATTGGATATTGTTTTAAAGCACATTATTCTTAGTGGGATAGATGACCCGAAAAAAGAGAAAATGGCACGTTACGTATTCCCGATAATATTTGTAAGGAACGAAACAGGCAACCCTCACTCTAAGTCGAATAGTCTATCTTTTTCTATCTTTGCCACGTAAAATTGAAAAATGAATCAATTCGAAAATACGCTATCGTTTGCACAGCTGCTGGATGCTGATGATCCACTTAGATCATTTAGAGAAAAGTTCCTTTTTCCAACATTCCATCAAAAGACCGTTCGTTATTTTACAGGAAATTCTTTAGGGCTTCAGCCCAAGGCGGCAAGGACCTACATTGAAGAAGAACTTGATGCCTGGGCAAAATACGGAGTGGAAGGGCACTTCATGGCTAAAAGACCTTGGTTTGCGTATCACGAGAATCTTACGGATAAAGCTGCAAAGATCGTAGGAGCAATGCCAGTAGAAGTAGTAGTAACACATTCTTTAACTACGAATTTACACTTGCTGATGGTCTCTTTTTATCGTCCCGAGGGCGCACGCACGAAGATATTGTGCGAAGCGAAAGCGTTTCCAAGTGATCAATATGCGCTGGAGTCACAAATTAAATTTCATGGTCTGAACGTAAAAGAAAATCTCGTCGAGCTATCTCCACGAGAAGGCGAACAATTGATAAGAGATGAAGATGTTCTTGACAAGATTGAAGAATTAGGCGACGAGCTTGCATTGGTAATGATCGGTGGAGTGAATTACTACACCGGGCAGTTATTCGACATGGAAGCCATCACAAATGCGGGTCATAAAGCAGGAGCGATCGTTGGGTTTGACCTTGCACATGCCGCCGGAAATATCAACCTCAAGCTTCATGATTGGGGAGTTGACTTCGCTGCTTGGTGTGGATATAAATACCTCAACTCATCACCAGGAGGTGTAAGCGGAATGTTTGTTCATGAGCGCCATGCGTATAAACCGGAACTACCCCGTTTTGCCGGATGGTGGGGGTATGATAAGGATACCCGCTTTCTCATGGAACCAGGATTCAACCCCATGAAGGGAGCTGAAGGGTGGCAACTTAGCAATGCACCGGTTCTCGGAATGGCCGCACATTTAGCATCGTTGGACATCTTCGAAGAAGCGGGAATGGATCGCATTGGAGCCAAAAGAGATCTCATGACGGCGTTCCTAGAATTTGTAATTGATGACATTTCAGAAAAAAACAAGGATCGTGTTTCATTTGAATTGATCACACCTCGTGACCAAACAAAAAGAGGGGCACAATTGTCTATCATGGCAAAAGGTCAGGGTAAGGCGTTGTTCGACGCACTGGCAAATGAAGGAGTGGTTGCTGATTGGAGAGAGCCTAATGTTATTCGTGTCGCTCCGGCACCATTGTACAATTCTTTCGAAGATTGTTTTTGGTTTGGACAATTACTTCAAAAAGCGATACAGTAATTCGGAATTCAATATTCCAAAAAATAGGTGAAAAGATGGAAAAAGAAAAAAGTGTGATCATTGTGGGGGCTGGTTTAGTTGGTTCTCTTTGGGCAGTGTATATGTCTAGAGCCGGATACAAGGTAACCATGTATGAACGACGTCCGGATATTCGCAAAGCTGAGATATCAGCGGGAAAATCAATCAACCTGGCTTTGTCTAACAGGGGATGGAAAGCACTGGATGCAGTAGGGGTTGGAGACGAGATCCGAAAGATCGCTATACCAATGTACGGCCGTGTAATGCACGACATCAAAGGTAAATTGACATACCAGAACTATGGAAAAGAAGGAGAGGCGATCTACTCCGTGTCACGTGGTAAGATAAATGCTACGATGATGGACATTGCCGAAAAATATGGAAATGCTACGATCCATTATAGCCATGATTGTCGAAGAGTGGACACGAAAAAGGGTATCGTCTATTTGACTAATACCTTGACAGGCGAAGAGCTGGAGGCAAAGGCAGATTTGATCTTCGCGGCCGATGGAGCATTTTCCGCAGTACGCTATTCATCGATGCAGAAGTTGGATCGGTTTCAGTATAGTCAGAATTACATTGCTGATGGCTATCGTGAGATCTTGCTGCCCGCAAATACGGATGGAAGCTATAGAATGGATAAGAATTCACTGCATATCTGGCCCAGAGGTCGTTTTATGCTTATCGCTCTGGCCAATGAAGACGGATCATTCACCTGCACACTTTTCATGCCGCATGAAGGAGGAGAGAATGCGTTCGATAAACTCACCTCGAAGGAGGCTGTAAACAACTTCTTTAAAACGATATTTCCGGATTTCTATGAGATGATGCCGAATATTGCAGACGCATGGGAGGATCATCCATTATCAGCCCTGGCCATCGTTAGGTGTTACCCATGGCACAATGGAGTCACAGCACTCATGGGTGATGCTGCTCATGCTACAGTTCCTTTTTATGGACAGGGAATGAACGCTGGTTTTGAAGACTGCACCGTTCTTTCAGAATTGATGAATAAACACCACGAGAACTGGAGTGAGATCTTTGCTGAGTACAGTCTTGTCCGAAAACCGGATGGGGATGCCTTGCAGGACTTATCCCTGGAGAATTACCTGGTGATGCGTGATTACGTAGCGGACCCCGACTTCCTCTTACGAAAGAAAATCGAAGCTAAGTTTAGCGAAAAATATCCGGACAAGTGGCTGCCGTTATACTCCCAGGTTACTTTCAGTAATATCAGATATAGTGTAGCATATAAACAAGGACAGGCTCAAAATGCTATCATGGACCAGATCATGGAGATGCCTCATATTGAAGAAGAATGGGATTCTGAGGCAGTAATGCAAAGGATATTGTCACTTTGTAATTAGAAAATTTTGTAATTTTCAGACATGAGAATTCTGACATTTTTTCTACTTATGGCCTTCACTTTTGGTGCGTGGGGCCAGCGTGACATGACCCCTGGTAAACGAAGAGGAGAAGTTTTCGGGAAAGCGGATTACAAAAATTACCGTTTTTTCGGATTAATGGTTGCAGCCGGACCAACTTTTATGAAAACGCGTGCAGAAGGGAATAATCTTACATGGAATTCAGTGGATGCGACTGGAAGACCTATCGACTATACCATGGATCCGGAGGGAAAACCCGGAGTGTTTGCTGAGATAGGACTAGCCCATTTTCCAAAGAAACGTTCCAAATTGTCGTTGGCACTTAAAACGGTTCTTGTCTCATACTATGATTGGGGTATCGGGTTCAAACTCCTTGGTGGAACCGAGACCACGACGGTGAATTACTACAATGCATTGGGCGATTACAGCGGTTCCACTGAAGGAAACGGTGATTTTTACAATGGTTATTTGTATGGCCGTTTTACGTTACACAAGAACATTAACCTTTCCAAGCGCTATTTCATTGATAATGGTCTCGGAATCAATTTTGATTACCGACTAATTACGGAAAAGGATTATGATGGGATATATATCGGTCAGCAATATTTTCATAAGCCGTTTGTTGCTCAGTTGCACTACGATCTTGGATTTGGTGTAAAGTTGAGTCGTAGGAGTTATCTCATACCAGGCATTCAGATTCCTATTCTCGGTTTAAACGAATGGAGAAAGGGATGTGCAGCATTGAAATGGTACGATTCAAATTATCTACCAATACTGGCGAAGGTGAAATTCATATACCTCTTTGAGAAGAAAGTGAAAGGATGCAATACCCCCGGAACGGAGGAGGACAGAAAACGTAACGAAGAATTCCTTCAGAACAACTAATATGAAAAAGATCTATCACTTAAGCACATGTTCGACTTGCCAGAAGATCTTGAAACAGATCAATCCGGGAAAAGATGTTCAACTCATAGACATTAAGGAGAAGCACATCGATGCAGCCGTGTTGGATTGGATCAAGGAAAAAGTTGGTTCTTATGAAGCTCTTTTTTCGAAGCGCGCCATGAAGTTCAGAGCAATGGGGTTGCACGAATTAGAACTTTCTGAGCAGGATTATCGCAGGCTTATGCTCGAGGAGTACACGTTCTTAAAACGCCCTTTCATGATCAATGGGGAAGTAGTTTTTATCGGAAACACTCAAAAAGAAGTTGATGCTGCTGTTCGCTCCTTCAACAAATGATTCATTGCAGTTTTTCCAGTCCGTTCAAGCAACGGAAATCTGAACATTTCTTTTTTTCTTCGAAAAGCAACTGACTTTTGGAAACCTCCTTTTCACGGTTGGGGCGCTCATGGTCCAAATGATACTGAATGGCCTTGTAGCGAACTGAAAAAACGCCGATTCCTGCCATTTGGGCTCTCCAGGCCATATCTGTGTCTTCGCCGTACCCCGGGTAATTGTAGTCCTCATCAAAACCGTTCAATTTTATAAGGTCAGAACGATGCCAACCCATGTTACACCCAAGGAGTTTTGGAATAGAATGAAAACGCTGTGACAATCTGGGCAGATAAAAAGATTCTTCAACACGTGTTGTTTTATTCTTGATCATGGAAAAGAACCCAGGATAGATTGTCTTGCCGGATTTGATCATATGGGTTGTGACAGGGTCAAGGTCTATCCTTCTTCCCATGCAAATTACACCTGGATTTATACACCGTTCATACTGCTCAATAAAATGTGGATGGAGGATGCAGTCTCCGTCTATGAAGACCATTTTGTCAGAAGCAGCTTCCTTTATGGCCTTGTTGAGCATTCGATTCTTCAAAAATCCCTCATCAGACTGCTGAAGATGTTTGATCTTCAGTTTTCCTTGATACGCTTCCAAAAGCTGATCAAAACAATCGCTGTCACAATCCTGAGAGATGATAATATCAAAGTCATTAAATGTTTGCAGTGCTGCAGTGCGAAGAACGGCCGTAAGCGCTTCAACATCCTTGTAAACTGAAATGACCAGCGTTATTTTCATTCGACAAAAATGTTCATTTTTTCTCATAATATCTTTTCTGACCTGAAGTAATCAAAAAAGTTCTAGCTTTGGCTTCTTGTATTTTGTCAAACTAATTCCCACACCAACGGTTATTATGAAAAAAAGTATTTATTCGCTGTTTATAATTTGCAGTTGTATTATGCAGCTGAATGCGCAGGTGAAAACAGAAAAACGCATCGAATTCGAGTTAAAAGAGGGCTATGCCGGTTATTCGTTGACGGAGTTTAAGGACAAGGGAATCATGGTCTACTACCATGAAGAAAAATCGAAGGGCGGCATCATGACTTGGAAGATCGACCACTATTCGACGGATCTTGAGCTGATGGACTCAAAAGAATTTAAGATGGATGACAATTTCTATTTGTCAAAATCAAAAGACGCAGGATCAAACATGTATTTGATGTTCGTTTCTAAAAAAAGTGAATATCAGTTAATGCAGATCGATGTTGAAACATTGAAGACAAAAACAGTAAAAGGTATAGTGCCCAAGAAAGCTGCGTCATCAACAATGGAGATCATCGATGAGGTCATCTACATTGTATATACTACCAAAAAAGGAAAAACGCTGAAGAAAATAGACGTTGCGGCAGGCAAAGAAAAAGATATTCCACTTGAGGTAGTGGGCTTCAAACCAACTGTAGTTACTTTCGAAAATTTTCAGGTTGATGACGACAGTAAGGAACTCTATGTGTTTCTGAATGTTATGATCGGCAAAGATCTGGATGTGTATGTTCAGCGATTTGACGCAGATGGTAAACGTCAGGAATCATTCAATCTGAGTGAAGGAACCGATAAGAAATTGACATCTGTGTCAGGATCCTTCCTGAGTGAAGGAGAATACATGTTTACAGGAACTTATTCGTCCAGTAAGAAAGTGACTGGTAGTACATCCGAAGGAATCTATATCTGCAAAACGACCAATGGGAAAAAAGACTTTCTGAAGTTTTATAACTTTACGGACTTCGAAGAATTCCTCAGTTATTTGCCACAAAAAACGCAAGACAAGATTGAGAAGAAAAAGGATAAGGCTGAGGCAAAAGGTAAAGAGTATTCCATTAGTTACCTGATGTCTTCTCACAATATCCGTTTTATGGATGGGAAGTTCGTTTACATTGGTGAAGCGTTCTACCCGACATACCGCACGGAATATTATACGACCTATGTGAATGGTAGACCGGTGCAGTCGACGCGTCAGGTGTTTGATGGGTATCAATACACCCATGCAACGGTTGCGGCTTTTGATATTGAAGGTGAAAAATTGTGGGATGTTACATTTGAGATGAACCCCTGGTACAAACCTTACAGAGTAACACGATTCATCCGCGTGACGGAGACGAGTGAAACAGAATTAGGGTTGATGTTCTCAAGCTTTAACACACTGAAGACAAAAGCAATCACTTCTGAAGGAGAAGTATTGAGTGAACGAGAAGTATCAATGATCGAGACCGGCGATGATGATGACAAGGTGAAAAATACTTGGTCGAACCTTACCTTTTGGTATGACAATTATTTCTTGGCTCACGGAACACAGACAATCAAGAACAAAGAGGAGAAGGAGGAGCGCGGAAAGGCAAAACGATCTGTATACTTCATTAACAAGATCAGCTACACTTTTTGATAACGAAGTGTCAAGCACGTTAAAAGCCCATTTGGCTCTCTTTTTGGTGAACACTCTTTACGGTGCCAGTCATGTTATTGCTAAAGGTGTCATGCCAACATATTTAACGCCTAATGTCTTTATTCTTTTCAGGGCACTGGGGGCTACTTTTTTATTTTGGCTTGTTAAAACATTCTATATCAAGGAAAAGATTGAGAAAAAGGACCTGTTCCTTTTGGCAATATGCGGCCTGTTTGGTGTTGCAATCAATCAGTTGTTCTTCTTCCATGGCTTAAACTTGTCGTCCTCAATAAATTCAGGGATCATCATGGCCACGAATCCTATTTTGGTAGTTATTCTGTCACTCTTTATCCTGAAAGAACGCATAACCCTGAAGAAATCGTTAGGCATTATGCTTGGCACTAGTGGGGCAATTCTACTTACATTAACAGCAGGGACGGGAAAAGGAGATTCAGTCCTGGGTGATACGTTTCTCTTCATAAATGCAGCGAGCTACGCGTTTTACCTGGTGTTAGCAAAACCGTTAATGAAGAAATACTCCCCGTTAACGGTGATTACGTATGTATTTACATTTGGTGTTATATTCGTTATGATTTATCCGCCGACCCTAACAGATCTGGTATCTACCGATTTTGGAAGTATTCCGTCAGGTGTGTGGATCAAGATCATTTATGTGATTGTAGGAGTAACCTTTTTAACCTATTTGATGACGATGTTCGGGTTAAAGTTCCTGTCTCCTTCGGTTTCAAGCGCCTATATATACATACAGCC
>Ga0068876_10001754_pt1 | contig 16544 bp, 17 predicted proteins | sample NOAtaG_6_FD_66442 | JGI IMG/M metagenome (GOLD analysis project Ga0068876, IMG submission 66442) | Freshwater lake microbial communities from Lake Erie, under a cyanobacterial bloom - NOAA_Erie_Diel5S_2200h metaG | ecosystem: Environmental > Aquatic > Freshwater > Lake | place: USA: Ohio, Lake... | reverse complement strand
AGTTATAGCGTTGCGTTCTTTACACGACACACACAAACATTTTATGAACCATTCTTACAAACAACCTACGACGACCTAATACAAGATGATAGAAACCAATTCTTAAAGAACCAAGAAAATAAACTTTACCTATATGTTTATCAGAACGGGGACTTTGTTAATCTTGACAACCCCCCAACAGTTCAAGTCCAAGATAGAAATGGAACGATAGTTCCAGGTATGACAGCTTTAACCACATGTTTAAGAACAAAAGGAGTTTATGAAGTTGTAATCCCAAATGGTTTCACCGGCTCGCCAACCCCATGCACATTCTACGATATATGGGAAAACTTATATATTAACGGACAAAGCGTTCCAAATGTTGAAAACCAATTTATCCTCCAGCAATTAAGCGCCGGAATACAGATTGGTTCAACATCACAAGAACCACAAAAGTTTGGTTTTGACTTCTATGGAATAAAACAAAATGAAAAAATTCTTAACACCGACATAAGGAAGGTTGGGGTTACAATTAAAAAAGCATATACAGCACAAAATATGCTCCTGGATGTATCTGGATTTTATAGAGTTTATGTGAAAGAAGGAACAACAGAAGTTCTGGTTCAAGATTGGACGCCGCTCAACCGAACACCAAATCAATATTATTTCATATTTGATATGAGAGATAAGGTGCCAAATCAATATTATGTTGATATGCAAGTGAATACTTCAGGAGAGAAAGATACTTATAAAAGAGAATTAACCTTTGAAATCGTAAATACAAAATGAGAACAATTAAATTAAAAGAAAGCGACATCACCAGATTGGTGAAAAAAGTATTAAAAGAACAAGAAACACAAAATTACATGTTTTTCAGCAATCTTGAGCAAATCAAACGACAGTGCGAAATGTTGCTCGAGATGGATCATACCATGATTGATGAAATATTATCAAACGGTCATGATTGGGCTGATGACCATATCGCGGAAGCAAAAGTGAATATGGATCAGGTTTTTGATTTTATTATGAATGAAAAAAATGAGGAAGGTGATTATGATGAAATGAATGAAGGTGAAGAATTAACTGAAAAAAAGAAAAAAAATACAGCCACAAATCCTAAATTATGGAAACAAGCATTAGCTTGGGCGAGATTAAGATATGATGTGTGCCCAAGCGCATATTGTAACGGTGCGGCAGTCAAAAGATATAATAGTCAAGGTGGTAAATGGACTAAAAAATAATTTACAAACATAGCAACTTTATCCGTATATAATATATTTATATTATATGGATACACTAAAAAAATGTAATTTTTGTGGTGAGGAAAAAGCACTCACTGAATTTTATGCGTCACATAAGGGCGCAAAATGTAAAACGTGTTTTTTACAGTCCGGTAGGATTTATAAAAAAAACAGAAGGTCTTCAGAAGAATTTAATAGTAGGGAAAAATTAAAATACCAAGAACGAAAAATAAGGTTGTGGGCTAATGTTCTATTAAATTATACAAAAGGAAGGAAAATTGAGAATAATTTAGAAGTGGTGGATATTTTAAATTTGTATGAAAAACAAAACGGTCTGTGTTATTGGTATAAAATTCCTTTGAAGCCGTCACTAACTAATAAACATCCGCAACAACCATCTATTGATAGATTAGATAGAAATAAGGGGTACGTTAAAGATAATATTGTATTATCCTGTTATGCTGCTAATATTGGTAGAAATGAATCTGATTTAGAGACTTGGAATGATTTTATTGAATTGCTAAACAACAATCATAAAAATCACATAGGTAAAAATGATGAATACGAAAAATTAAAAATAAAATTAGACCAGTCAGACGATAGAGACGAGTATGTGGTATATGATGAAACACTAAACTCATACACAACAAAAAATATTAACGAATTTTTTAGACAAAACGATTTGGGCGTCAAAAATGTGAATGCTATACGAAAAAAGAGTAAAAGAAATATTCAAAAGGGAGTTATAGTATTAAATAGGACTAAGGGTGAAACAATCCAAAAAAGAGTTTATCATTTAATATCGCCAGAAAATGTCAAATATAAATTATTTTCTCTGCGCTCATTTTGTAAACAAAATAATCTAAATGATAGTGCTTTACAAAGATTAGCAAAAAAAGAAATAAATTATTATAAAGGTTGGCAGTGCGAATACGAAACGATTACGTTAAAATAATTCATTTCTTTGGTTTATAACTAACCATCGTTGGCGCATTTCCCTTTCCAGATTTTGGATTTTGTTTTTCCGCCCTTCTTTTTTGAGCACAAGCCGCTTTCTTTTGAGCATCTGACATTTTACCCGCAACACCAGCAGCACGACATTTTGGATATGATTTAGAATCCGCATCCGATCTTCCACACGGAGGATGCTTACCATTCTTATCCCTACTACAAATATTAACCCACGGACCCTTCGGTTGCTTACTCCCTTTTGGTTTTTTCTTGGTGCCAAACCAAACCGCCAAATCTTCCTTCAATAACTCCTCCTTTAATGGTAATCCATTCATAGTTGGGTTAATCGCAGATCCCTCCTCATCATTCTGCCCTTGATACTTTTTTTTCAGATTTTTAACAATTTTTGACATCTTACGAGTTTTTGTCTCAATACTTTTTCTTTTTGCCGGAGTTTCATTAAAATCACCATCCGCTTCCTCATACGCCAACTCCGCATTCGTATATTGATACACGGGCTCAATAAATGGCTCCAGTTGATCTTTCTCCCAAGATTGGGGTGCTAATACTATTGGCACCTTATAATTCCCTGAGACGGCAGCAGAAGTGGCTTCTTTAAGAATCTTTTTTATTGTTGCTTTGATATTATCCATAAAAGAATTATTATTAATATAAATATCTAGAATTATGGAACAGAAAGAACCAATCGGCGCTTTATTTGATAGCATATTATATTACACACCAGACGACTTAAATAATCTTATAGATGGTTTAACGCGAGAACAATCTTTTTACGTTTTATCCCAGTGCGTTGAGTACGCACATAAGTCTGGATTATTATCGCTAAGTGAGTCTGAATTAGCATCAAAAGCTCTTAGGGTTATGAATCAAAAAATTGTATCGCAAGATATTATTGGTTAAAACAAAAAAGGGCGCTGATGCGCCCTTTTATTATTTATTTGTAGCAACTGCTTTATTTGTCTCAGTCTGCCCAGTAGCTGCTGGATCAGGTTGAGAAAAGAAATCCTCAATCTTAATAATCTTACCGCAGTTATCCATAGTGGCAACTTTCCTAACATCACCCTTAGCCATTCTATCTGCGCGATTTTTAGCTGTCCCCATGTAACTAGGACCACTTATCTTTTTACCGTCATCAAACACAGACATTACAAGTGGGGCTTCATGACATTTTTCTGACATACACTTAAATGCAACCTCAACCGTTTCTGATGTTCCTAGTATTTGTTTTGCTTTTTCAGGGCTAACAGTCAAAGTTTGTTTTCTTGCCCCAGCACTAGGATAATTATTTAAACTAAAAATATCTGTTCCAGTTTCATTACATGTAATTGGAACGTTATTTAATAATAACGTAAATTGCGCATCATTACAATTATGATATTTGTCATTATCAGAACCTACTGGTATATATTTAACTTCAATATTTAAGTTGAAGTCACATTCAAATCTTGTTAACCCTTTAACCTCAATTGTTGCCGACACAAATTGTTCCGCAATAGCTTCTGGACTATTCCTTACCGTCGCAGAACCAATTACAGGTTGCGCTATTTGTATTTCTGGCAATTGTTTAACCAAACCGTCAGAAACTACTGATTGAAGTTGTTGTGTCAAAAGTTCTTGTATTGTAGCGCTTCTTTTTTTCGCCAATTCACCCGGATTTAATCTTGGGCTACCTGGAGCTTCGTTATCTTTGTTGGGGACCGCAGACTCACCCGAAGCAATAGTTATTCGGGTAATTTGTGGTATGAAAAATTTATTCAAAAAATCTCTAACTTCTTGAACCGCATTTGTAACCTGTGTCACAATAGTTGTGCTGCCGTCAGCACTGTTAGCTTTATTACTCCAGAATCCACTTGCAAAGTTGAATTGTATTGTCATCTTATCAGTAGCTTGAATTGGGTCGCCCTTTTCATCAGTCATCAATCCATATTTTTTAGCAAATTCCCTCGGTGTTAAAGTTTTCTCAACTTCTGGTTGTTGGGTAACTTGTTGTTCTAGAAATAAATATTGTTTTTTTGATGCCGATTCATGTAGATTTATAATCCTACGTCTTTCTTCATCATCAATATTCCAATTTTGTTTTATCATGATCTTTATCTTTTTTATATAAATATTAGTTGTAAGTAAAAAAAAAGGGAGACAATTGTCTCCCTTTGTAAATATCTCTGAGAAATATTATCTCAATTCTTGTAAGTCAAATGTTCTAACTCCATCAACTGTAATTCTACCATAGAACCTGTTGTTTACCATCTTCTTAGCATATCTTGTCATGATACCTTTGATTGGTGTAAAGTTGAATGGGTTATACATAGTTGGTGTAAGTTGTAATGGAACATACGGTGCGTAGATATAACCTGTGTCAAGCAAAGAAGTTCCTTTATGACCCAACAACACTTGGTTAGCTGGGAAGTAAGGGTCTCTATAAACCTGATATCTACCTGCTAATGTTCCAACTCTTTCAATACCCATGTTATATTGATCCTGCTCAGGGGCAGCATTTGAAACGTGGAAGTATTCAAGGTCGTCAAAAATTGCACTAATTTCAGAAGAAACTACAATCCAGTTAGCACCACCTCTAAGAGTTGATTTGTGGATTTGAGCTGAAATTTGGTTAATTGCTGTAATCAACGTTTGGTTCCAGTCTTTCTGAGTATAAGGAACAGCGTTTGATCCTAATCTCTTCCAACCATTATAATCCCATCTCAAGTTCCAAGCAGCACCTTTTCTAAGGTCTCTCAAAATTTCTCTATCGATTTCCGCAGCAACTTGTTCAGACAACAACGCAGTCAATTCAGCTTCTGCATCTATGTTATGGAATGCTGCAACGTCCTGCGCCATTTCTGGTGACCACTGAGCTCTTAACTTTCTTTCAGTTACAGAAACTGTTACTGACATAAGATCAAACGAAACTTCACCTATCTTATCTTCAAATTCCAATTCTTTGTAAATTCTGTATGTTGCAGTAAATGCAGCATCAGCTAAGGTAGTCGATGTAAATGTTGATCCAGAATAACCATCAAGTGAATTGGCTCCAACAGTTGCCGGAACTTGTAAGTCAATTTCCAAATAAATTTGTCCATTTACGTCACAAATGTTATCATATTGACCACCACCAGTTTTAGAGTCTGGGAATACTAATGTATCGTTGTTGTTACCATACTGTACAATACCTTTTCCATATCTTTGAGTTACAACTCTAAACAAATAAGGATTATTTACATTTGCTGATGTGTATATGTTTCCGGCAACACCGTAAATTGTCAAATCAGAAAGAAATGATTCGTTATCAATTGGGTTACCATCAGGTCCAATTAACTTACCAGCACCAGCGTTAGCAAATCCTGACATGATTACTAATACTTTTCTAAATACTGAATCAGGGTTACCAGTTGTTGCGCTATAACCGTAAGGTGCCAAATTTAACGTGGTATTATTCCATGCTGCCGTTGTAACAGTTGCTGTGATAGCAGAATATTGACCTTTTGAGTAATCAAACAATCCAGGAGGATCCAAAGCTGGCTCATTACCTTCATAAAATCTATCATAAAGGTCTCTACCATTATTATAGTTATAACCCTCATTTGGCGATGCCGGGCCACCTGGCGCACCATAAGGTGGATAATGCTCAGATGTACCTGGTTGATATGCTTGAATATTTGGTACAAAGTAGAACAATTTACCAATTGGTAAGTTCATAGCTTGAACCGATACGATGTCATTAGCCAAAAGTTTAGAGAATACTCTTCTTACGATTGGAAATACAACAGTTTCGAATGATCCTGTGTCTGATGTAGTTGCAGCTTCGTTAATCAAGTACGAAGCTTGGTTTTCATACAACTGGGCAACGTTTTCTCTCATATGACCTTTAAGTCCTTCAAGAAATCCCAATTTGTCCCATTTGCTAATTGTGTCTTCTTTGATAACTTTCAAGTGTTTCAACCCGATATTACCAACAAGACCTGATTCTAATAATGCTCCCATTTTTGTTGTTTTTTGTTTTTTATTATTTTTATGCTATCTTCGACATAAGATCTTTCATCCTCATGAATTGAGGGTTTTCGTATGTCTTAGATTCAATTAAAGATGCTGATGAACCAGTTGATACTGTTTTGATCAATTTCTTTTCAACATTCTCAGTAATTGATTGTGCATTAGGTTTAGTAAGTTCGTCTTTGATTGCTCTATATAAATTCTTTGATTCCTTCAAACTATCAACATTATCGAACCTTCTCAAAATGTTTATTTTTTCTTTTTTTGTCGTGGAATGCTCAGTAAATAATCTAGTGGCATAAGCAAGATTAGAATTGAATACAGCAACTTCATTTAGTTTTTCTCTGAAAACATTTAGTGCTTTTCTGTATTCTTCATTCTTACTTCTTAATACATTTACTTCGCTATCTAAGGATTCGAAAGTCATATTTCTATTTGGTGTTATACCTTTTCTTAACCCTCTACCTTCTTTTGATCCCATCCCATATGTGCGTGATGCTTCTTTTGTTTCTTTCTTCACAATTTTTGGTTTACCATCTGTATTCTCTCCTTTTGGAAAAACACTTTTTTTAACACTACCGGTTCCAACTGCTTTAACCTTACCCTTGAAAGCTTCTGGTTTTTTCTCGTCAAATCCACCAGTTTGTTTTTTGTAAGAGAATTTTTTAGCTGAACCCATACCAACTCCTTTTGGTTTGATTGTAGATTTTTTTGGACTGTATGACTCATCAAGTTCGAATTCTTCTTCATCCTCCTCTTCATCATCCATTTCAATTTCATACATAACTTCTTCATCTTCAGAATCGAGGTCAATTTCGGATGATCCTTTGTCAGAAAAAATAGCGTCAATAATATCATCAATAGACTCATCTTCTTCGTCCATTTCTTCTTCGTATTCTTCATCCATTTCTTCTTCGTATTCTTCGTCCATTTCTTCTTCGTATTCTTCGTCCATTTCTTCTTCGTATTCTTCGTCCATTTCTTCTTCTGTTGATTCGCCAAGTTTTAATAAATACTCAACGTCAGCATCTGTGTCAGATAAGTGAATATCTTCACCATCCTTTTTAACTATAATGCCATCATCTTCTCCCATGGATTTGAACACTCTAAGAATTTCTTCGTCAGAAGCGTCAGTAAGATCAATTGGTTCGTCAGTATCTACTGAATCGAAGTCCATTTCTACATTATCTACATCCATATCCATGTCTTCATCGTCCATATTCATGTCCTCATCATCCATATCAACTTCAGTATCTACATCAAATCCCATCTCTTCTTCATCCTGTTCGGTAAGGGATTCTTTTACTAATTGTGAGATTTCTTCCTTCATAGTAGAACGAAGTATTCCTTTTGCATTTTCGGCAATTGCTTGTTCAACATTTCGCATTTGAATAAGTGCCTCTTCGACTAAGTTTTTGTTGTCTTGCATTAAAATTATTTATTTTAACTAATAAATATTATGAAAATGAAAAAAAATCGCATTTTATATAAATGCAACAATTTTTCTAATTCATTTATAAATATCTGGGATAAAAAAAAAGGGGTTGAAATCAACCCCTTTTATTCAAAAACTTCATCTATTTTACTTTCTGACACCGCAGTTATTCGCCATTCTTGTGAAAACCCTTTATATCTTTCGGTGACTTTGGCTTCCACATCTGTGACGGAATATCCCTTTACTAACTTCTCTTCACGTATTTTTTTAATTTTACCGGTGTTGTCGTCTAGTAAATCATACGTTACTTTTGCTACAAAATACTTTTCATCCATATTAAATTATTTTCCCAAAAAGTCGTTTAATTTTTTCATTAAATCAATAGAGCTACTAAAATCAGTGCTTGTGTTTTTGTATTTTTTTTCTTCTTCCAGGTTTTCATCATACTTTTGTCTGTCTTCTGGATTGCTAAATAGGTAAGCTCCGGGAGTTGATGGTGATGAAACCAAGTCAAAACATATAAGTTCAAAATCATCTTGAACTTCATTTCTTTCTCCGACTTTCTTTAAGGAACCGACACCTCTTGATGATACACCCATGGTTACACCTTGTCTCATTAGGTTTGCTGCGACATCTCCCTTTGAGGATACAATTCCGCGCTCATGGAAGCCGGGTGAAGTAAGCAATTTTAATTTACCCATGAGAACATTACCATCCCACCAAATATCGGTTATGATATGGGATACTCTATCCAAATCAATTAAGGAGGACTCTGGGTGGTTAAGTTCAGATGTTGATAATCCTTTCTTGATTAGGTTTTTATAGTTTTCCGCTTCTCTTTTTAATATTTTTTCAGGATAGAATCTACCATTCCTATTGGGCGTGTTATATTTTTGGAGAACCGCATAAAATTCAAATGGATTTCTATAATCATGATTTGCGGCTTCTTTCAATACTTTGGCATTTGGTTCATAACTTGGAGAAATATATCCAGCATCCATTTCAACTAAAATGCCGTGTCCTTGTTCATTTGCTTCTAATATACGTAAATTTTTCATTTAATCTTTTTAAGATAAATATATTAGTTTCAAACTTTATCAATTAATTCTTTTTTAGTTGCTGAAAAATCAAAATATTTGTTTTGAATAATATTGTATTTGTAGATGTTTTTAATGATTTTTTTAATTGCTTCTCGTATTTCGTGAGATTTGAATTCTATTGGATTGTTTGTGTATAATGTGACTTCTAAATTAAAAAAGGACCGCTTGCCCATCATAATTCCGCTCGATCTTAAATCCAAATCCACAATTATCCCCTTCATAAAAATTTCTTGATCCAAACTTTCATTTATAATTAAAATCATGTCTCTTCTCAAACTACTCACAACTCGGCTCCAATTTTCATATTCTTTTTTTGGGCTCACCCACGATTGTATGTTCAAAAACAAGGACTTAAAATTTTTGGCATCTACCGTCCCATATGATGTCTTAATTGAACTATACAAATTTAACTTTACACTTTTTCCCTTCTTCATTAACTTTTTATAACAAAATGTTTATTTTTTGTAAAAATATATATAAAAAAAAATGAATAGTCAAAGTATTTCTATAACAAAACAAATATTGTAAAGTATGCTAATAGTTGAAATTAAAAATGGTGAAAGTTTGGAGCGAGCCCTTAAAACGCTCAAATCCAAAGTTATTAAAACAAAACAAAATAAAATCCTCTTTCAGAAGAAACATTACGAAAAAAAATCAGTAGAAAGAAGAAATCAAATACAAAAAGCCATTTACACACAAAAAGTTAAAAACTCACAGTGATTCAACCAGGTTCTTAATTTTAACAAGATTAAGGTGATCAAATGTTGAGTTTTCGATTTTTGTTATTGTTTCGGTAATTTTTTCTTTTGTCTGTATGTCAGATTCATTTTTCAAAATCTTATTTAATTTTGAAAGGGCTTCTTCTTTCTTTTCAACAAATACGGTTTCCAAAACATCTGTGTTCTCTGAAATTAAATTCAAAAATTCTTTTTTGGAGTTTTCGTCCAAATTACCAACATATTGATTTAACGTTGAGTTGGCAATTTTAACCATCGTTTCTATTGGTAGTGCTACACTAGTTGATGATTTTTTATTTTCAGACATCAAAGTTTTAATTAAACTTTTTTTGGCTTCAACTCGTTCTTTAATATTAATGGATGAAGAATATACCAAAGCGTCAATATTTTTGTATTGGTTAGATACAACACCATTTGTTTTTGGTAATTTAATTCCGGAGACAACCTCCTGAATCAAACTAATCCCTTCATTTAAATAATCCTTTGCTTCTTCCTCAGTCAAATTTTGCGGAGTGCTTAATTGGTCGTAGAGAGCGTATAATTTTGATAATGGTTTATCATTCAATACATAATACTTAAACTCTCTCAATAATTTTTTGAATTCTTTCTCATTATTATAAGATTGAACCAAATTGTTTTCTATAATTGATTTTATCTGTCCAAAAGTCATTTTTTATATTTTACATATAAATATTACGAATTTAATAACTTATCAAGTTCTTTTTCAATTTCAGACAAAGAATGTTGTCCGGAGTTCAAATCAATTATATTTTTCCCCTCAATAAAGTTGTTCTCAACAAGAATATTCATGTCAGGAAATTTTTGTTCTGGTGCCAACTCTGGTCCTCCACCTGCTTCTGGACCGGGAGGTGGTGGTGGTGCTCCACCCAATAACTCTTCACCTCCTCCTCCTGGTGGTGGTGGAAGTGGTGCCGCACCGCCGCCAAATATTTCTTCACCACCTGGTGAAGTTTCTGCACCAGCTGCCGGTGTTGCTCCTGATGTGGAGCCGTATAACTTATCAATATTATCAAAGATTCCTGTTTTGGTTATTACTGTCGCAGTTGCTTTTAATTCTTCACCTACGGCTCGTTCAATTCTTTGTTGTTGTAAGTCTAATTTAACTTCGTCATCTGACCATCCAAAAATATGTTTCTTTGCCCAAGTTGAAGATGTTGCTTGAATTCCATTACCCGGATCCATCACAAGTTCTTTATATAGCGCAACTTTTTCTTTCCAAACATCAATCATTAATAAATCAGCTTGTTTGGATGGATTTGTTAATCCTAATGTAAAGTTTGCCAATTCATCTTCAAATCCCAACAAAAACAAATGTATGATTGCTATTTTATTCATTTCAGCGATCATGCTTTTTTGGATTCTGTTAATTGTTCTGGCAAATCGTATATCTTGTAATGATAAATTTTTTCCATCACCCACAACTTCCTCAAATCCCAAAAATGCTTTTGGAACTCTCAAAGCTGTTAATAATTTTTTCTGAATATATTCAATATCCGCAATCTCGGACAAGTTTGTCGCACCTGGCAAAGTTGTTATTGGATCCGGAGCAGCTGGGTCACGAACAGGAATAAAATAATCCTGATCCACGGCCATCTGGTTAAATCTCATATCAACATTTCCGCTTTTACTATCAACAATTTGTTCTCGTTTAAACTTGTTGGCAACACGCTGAACGTATGCTTCAACATCATCATCATTCATATTACCCACAAATACCTTAAACATTCTTCGTTCTGGAGCCCTTGATGTCCTATAAATCAACATGGCATCCTCAGACAACAATAATTGTTTCCAAATTCTTCTCGCTTTTTCAAGCATAGAAGTTCCATAAGGTAATTTTCTATCATCACCCAATAAACGGAAATGCGCGATCTCCCAAGATTGGAACTCCATATTTTTGTTTTTCCAAGTGAAGTGTAACGCTTTTTTATCCTTATCTAGTTCTTTTGTAATGTCAATTGATATTTTACCTTCAGTTCCAATTTCATGTCGCTCAATCTCTATCGTTGGTAATTGCTGACAACCCACAATTCCTTTCTCTGGATCCAATTTCAAATAAACAAAGTTGTCCCCATACTTACAAGTGTTTCTTGTCCACATGGGTAGGTTTGTGTTAATATCTAACGTATTATTAAATAAATCGGCAAGAACTGCTTTTATCCTTTTTGACTCAGAATATATTTGTAAAATGAACCCATCCTCATTTGGTGTTGTTGATTCTTCGGAATAGATGTCTAATGCCGCCGATATTTCGGGCGTATACTCCATCGATTCGTAATCATATTGAGCCGACAATCTGTTCGGTTCATAATAGATTGCTTGGGAATAAAGGTTGTTTTCAACCTTTTGCCAGTTAGATGTTAAATAGAAAGTTTGTTGAGCTTGGAGCTTTTCTCTTTCGTATTCTTGCTTATCTTGAGTTCGGAGTAATTCCTTTTTGTCAAACTTAAATGTTGGATAGTCCTGATTTAATAATGAATTAGGACCTAGTGTTTTGGATAATCTTTGCCAAACCGTTAAATTATTTTCTGCCATGGTATAATCTTACTTAAATGTTTGATAATATAAATACTTATCTTGCACCAAATAACCATCCATATTTTTGATAATCTTGTTTTGTTGGCCCCTGATTGATTGGATTTTGTCGTCCCATTTGTGGAATCATGGGATTAAAATATTCGGATGTATTTTTATTTTCATTCATAACAGAAGACCAGGAATTAAGCATGGCTTTTGTATGATTAACGACCTTTTCTAATGATTGAAATGATTTTTCCGCGACATAAATTGCCATAGCCGTTCCCATGATACAATCATCGTGATGTCCTTTCTGGTGATCAGGTCGTCCGTTTATATAAACAAATGTATTCATTTCATTATATAACCGAGAAGAATATATTTTGAAGCCGTGTCTAACGGCTTCTTCAAATGATGCTATAAGTTGAACCCTTTTATTGTTGAAGTTAATCCCGGGGATTTTTTCATTTATCTTTGGGTCATATTTCCATTTGTTTGTCGTATCAACGCCATCCACATAAAACCCGTATTGATAATTCATTTCTTGGAGTTTTCTTGATGTTGATACACCCATTCCTCCGGTTAAGTCAATAACACAAAATGCGCTATACATGCTACCCCATTTATACGCAATCTCTGCGAGAACATCTGGCGGAACCTTGCCAACATATTCAAAAACTTGCTCCATCTCATCAAAATCAATAATTTCTATAGATGAGAAGTCCTCAGAATCCCCACGAGAAACATCAATCCCCATGACATACTTGTGCCCATTCTCCGGCTCCTTAAATATCCATAAAGAACCACCCATCATTTTTGCTGTTGGTTCCCTGAGTTGATTCTTGGCAATATTCTGCATAAGGTCGCTGTCAAATACATTATCCCCGGAACCAAGAAAGTTACATTCCAATTCCTGTGCGACCTTACGTCTGTCATATTTCAATTTCTTAACCATACCTTCAAACCAAGAAGAACATGGCTTATACCCTTGACCTATAAGTTCAGTGACCTTTGAGTGATCGCGTTCGTATGGGTTTTCACTTGATAAATCTAATATATCGGTATTCTTATATTCCTCTTTATTGAGAAGGTAATGAACCAAATCCTTGGTTTTAACCATATATAAGTCTTTGGTATAACGAGGGTCTCTATACCAAAACATTTCCGTAATTTTGAAATCATTAAAATTCCTTAATGCTTGGTCGTAGATTTCATAATATATCGGGTCATATCCATTTGGGGTGGATACAACGATTACCTTACCACCCGTGGAAAGTGAAGCCATACAAGCCGCCCAGAAGTCACCATCCGCTTCAATATACGCCGCTTCATCAAATACCAGTATGGTTGGGGTATAACCCCTCAACGCATCCTTTGATGTCGCCACGGCTTTAACCTCGCAGTTATTCGTAAGCTTAAAATGTCTTTGTGAGTTTTTTTCTTGAGAAAATGTAACACCAACCCATGACGGCCACTGCTCGGTGAATGTTCTGACTTTGTTTGCCATCTCCACCGCCGTATCCAATTTGTTGGCGATAATTAGGATTTTTTCTGGTTTGTTCTTTGGAGCAAAAACCAATCTCTTTGATGCCCACGCTGCGGTTACTGTTGATACTCCCGCTTGTCTATATTTGAGGGCGATGTTTTCATTATATGCTTCATAATCTTCCACCAACGAAACTTGGTCGGGAAATAAATCTAATGGAACATATTTTGATACTGTATTATCGTAGGTTTGTAAATATGTGCGAAGTGCGTAAGGAGTATTCTTTACGCACTTCGTTAGTTCTATAATAAGTTGTTCTTTTGAATTCACTCATTTTAATTTGGACTCATTATGCCCAGATCATTCAAAAAGTCATCCAAATTGTCATCATCGTCTGGGTCTTCACCTTGTTCTTCTTGATATTCTTCGTATTCCTGTTTGAGCTGCTGGGCTTCTTTCATAATTTCTCTAAACCTATCCGCAGCATTTTGATTTTTGCTACCGTCAGTTGAAACCACATCTCCAATTACTTTGAGAAATTCTGTTGCTGGTAATTGATAAAGTTGAATATGGAACCAGTTAATTAACCCTTTATTTTGGGGTTCAAACATTTCATCTGGTAATGTATTTCTAATTTTCTCAACTATTTCTGGACCGATACGAAGTTGCATAGGTTCGTTGGATAAAGTATCCGTCTGTCCCATAACTCTCTGTCTCATTTCAGCAGATTGTGGTAATCCATATCTACCTTTTGCTTCTTCAATCCCTTTAACTATTTCATGACACAAAATTGGAAATATTAAACCCTGGGCAACTATTTTTGTATCTGGTTTTTCTTCACCCTCTTCACCTCCTTCATCATCGTCATTATCTTCTAACTGAACTTTTCCGGCAACACCATTACCAGTTTTACTCATCATCTCAATCATCTGTTCCATACTGAAATACAGATAATCGTTAATTGCCATTATACCAAGATACGCATCATATAAAAATGGATCAATTTCGTCTAACTTGCTTTTTATTTCAGGTTTTTGGAACATATAGTGTCCTTTCTTTGCACTACCCTGAACTATCGCATTTATAAGATTTCTTTTATGTTTTTCTAATTCAAATTCTTCCTCATCAGTTAAATCCTCAACATCAAAAGATTGAAATGCTAATTGATTTTTTTCTTTTTTTTCTTCTTTATCTGCTTCCTTTCTAAAATTAGATGTATCAATACCACCACGATTAAGTTGGGCTTCAATCGCAAACCAATCTTCTGGAACTTCCATTTCTTCAAGGGCAGCGCTTTTTGCCAACTCTTCAAGTTCTTCTTTATGTCTACTTTCAATAGACATAATGCGTGGAAGCTTCTGCATCATTTCGGAATAAATCATGGCTTGAACTTGTTGTGAGCTCAAGTTTTCAATTCCTGTAACACGACTTAATTTTTCAGCAACTTTTTGGAACCTACTGCTTACCAATCTTTGAACGTCAGCAGCCCCTCTTCTCATCGCCGGATTTTGTCCATATAATGAATCATCCTTTGCCAACTTTCTTTCTAACTCTGGGTCCATCCTTTCAGGACGATTACCATATTCTATTTGTTCTTTAATTTTTTTTGCCATCTTGATTTTATTTTAATATTTGACCGAAAATTACATCCATGATTTTTTCCTTCGCTTGTTCTGGCGAAACAGCTTTTGGTGCTGGGTTCGGACCTTCAAAAGGTTTTTTTCCTGGGTGTCCAGGTCTTGTTGATGGTTTAATATCTGGTTTTGTTGTGGGTTTTGAGGGTGCTATTGCCGGAGCAGATGCTTCCTTAGTTTCTTTCTTTTTAGCTTTTGGTGCTGGGTTCGGACCTTCAAACGGTTTTTTTCCCGGATGCCCTGGTCTCGTTGATGGTTTAACGTCCGGCTTTGTTTTTGGTTTTGATGGCGCGACAGCAGGGGCTGAAGCTTCTTTCAAATAATTTAACAAATCACCTTTTGTTATTTTTGCTGGCATATGTTTTTCCACAAGATCTATTATTTTTCGTTCCAAAAACAAAGATACAGGATTTTTCCCTTCCTCCAAAGTTTTTTTCACGTCCTTAACACATCTCTCATACTTATTCATTTGTTTCTTTGACCACTCGCTCCTCTCGGATGTCCCAAATTCATCAGCAAGTTGAGCCGTGCAAATTGCCCAAGGATTTTTCTTTTTTCTTTTTGCTTCAGTCATTCCAACCATCTTTCTATCATTATCTGAGTCATCATCCATTCCATCAGGCGATTCGTCACTTGCGTCATGTGGCATTTCCTGACCTGTGGCAGTTTGCATAGCCATAGCCCCTAACGCATCTTCATCATCTAACTCTTCTTTCATTTCTTCTTCCGCCGCTGTTGCCATAACAGTTTTACTAACAGGGTCTTGCTTAAGCATATACCCTTTTTGGTTTGGCGGCAAAGAACCACCCTTTGGTCCAACTTTGTATGCGGTAGTTTGAACCGGAGTTATTTGTTCGTTCATTAAACGATTATATAATGTATTAATTTGACCTTCCGTTAATTTGGCAACTGTTTTTGGCGAAAGTCCTTTTTCAACCAACTTCATTCCCTTTTTTAAGATATTAACTTTCATAAACTAAATTTTTTTCAAATTCCAAAACAATATCTCGTTCATAGAGTTTGTCTTTAATTATCTGTTCTTCTTCACCAAATCGGAAAACAAGTCTTTTTTTGGTCTCGAAGTCATCTTTTTCCCACGCCAGCGCAACAACATCATCCATTGAGTCCATCATAGAAAAAAAATCGGAGTTTTGAATCAATTCCAGATCAACATCTGTATTTCTCAAAACTCCTACTTTCTTAATATATTTTAACTCCGGTGGTTGCGGATACTGATTACATGGTTTGTTTTCCCAATATTCCCCCCACACTTTCAACGTATCCGAAAAAATAAACTCATACAAATTATCACCCTTATAATTTGGACCTAGTCCATTAACATAGATTAAATAATTCATAGCAATACATGCCCTTGTGGTGAAATTTTAATTTGCTTATCTCCTCTTTCAAACACCAGGTTTTTCTTATTTGTTCT
>Ga0068876_10001746_pt1 | contig 16588 bp, 9 predicted proteins | sample NOAtaG_6_FD_66442 | JGI IMG/M metagenome (GOLD analysis project Ga0068876, IMG submission 66442) | Freshwater lake microbial communities from Lake Erie, under a cyanobacterial bloom - NOAA_Erie_Diel5S_2200h metaG | ecosystem: Environmental > Aquatic > Freshwater > Lake | place: USA: Ohio, Lake... | reverse complement strand
GTCTCTGCGGCGCATGACCATGTCTTGCTCTTTGCGAGGTCTCGCCCGATATGGGCGCAAACGCGGAATCTGCTTCTTCGCACTGAGGCACAAACTGCCCGGTACAAGAATCCGGACAAGGATCCGCGCGGCCCTTGGCTTCAGGGTGACAACGGAACAGCCAAGAGCGGCTCAGACGCGTTGCGCTACGAGATCCAATTACCCTCAGGTCGAAAGGTGGTGCCGCCCTCGGGCAACTTCTGGCGGTTTTCGCGGGCCACCTTTGGCGCGGCTCTCGCAGACAACCGTGTTTACTTCGGCAAGGACGGGAACCGTAACCCGATCATCAAGCGCTACCTGACGGACGTGCAGCAAGGCGTGGTTCCGCGGACCTGGTGGCCAGCAGAGGAGGCGGGCTCGAACCAGTCGGCCAAGCGCGACCATCTGCGTAAGCTGCTGCCCGCTATTGAGCCTTTCGCAACTCCCAAGCCAGAGGAATTAGCGTCGCTGGCACTTCACATCGCCACCAACCCCGGTGACCTCATCCTCGACTCCTTCCTAGGCTCCGGCACCACCGCCGCCGTCGCCCACAAGATGGGCCGCCGCTGGATCGGCATCGAGATGGGCGAGCACGCCGTCACCCATTGCCTGCCGCGATTGCAGAAGGTGGTGCAGGGCGAACAGGGCGGCATCAGCCAAGCCGTCAACTGGCAGGGCGGCGGCGGCTTTCGCTTCGTGCAGCTGGGCGCGCCGCTCTTCGATGAACATGGCGACATGCACCCCGAGGTGCGCTTTGCCGACCTGGCCGCCTTCCTGTGGCTGCGCGAAACCGGCACCGCCTTCGAGCACCAAGCCACCGGCACGCCGCTGCTGGGCGTGCACGAGGGCCGCGCGGTCTACCTGCTCTACAACGGCATCCTCGGCGACCGCCGGCCCGAGGCCGGCAACGTGCTCACCAGCGCGGTACTGGCGGCCATGCGCGCCGGCTTCTGGCACGACGGCCCCAAGGTCGTCTACGGCGAGGCCTGCCTGCTGGGCGATGCGCGGCTGGCTTCCGCCGGCATCAGCTTCCGCCAGCTGCCGCACGCGGTGCCACGCTAAGCTTCGGCACACGCCCTTCGCGTTCCGACGTTCAACCTCTTGTGGAGACGGCCATGACCCCTGTCGACGCCATCGTTGCCCAAGCCGAGGCCTTGCCCCCCGAAGAGTTCGAGCTGCTGGTGCTGCGGTTGACGGACCGCCTTCACCACTTCGCGAGCCCCGAGGTCGAGGCGGCGTGGCACGCCGAGATCGACCGGCGCGTGGCCGCCGACGACCGCGGCGAGACGACGTATGTGCCTTGGGAACAGGTTCGCAAGGAGCTGGGCCTGAAGTGATTCGTGTCGTCTTCGAAGTCGCCGCGCAGGCCGATGTCCGGGCTGCGATGGCCCACTACAGCGCGGTGTCGACGGAGTTGGCGACACGCTTCGCCACGGACCTCGACGACGCGGTAGGCCGCATCCAGCAGCTGCCTGAAGCCTGGCCCCCGGCTGGCGCTGGTTTGCGTCGGTGCCTGCTTCGTCACTTCCCCTATTCGGTGATCTACCGCACGGCCTTCGACCCCTTGCGCGTGTTGGCAGTGATGCATCACCGCCAAAGTGCAGGCCGCTGGCAGGGCCGGCTTTGAACGCCATGCCGGCCTGCGCACTCAAGCACTACCAAACCCAGGCGCTCGAAGCGCTGGAGCGCTACCTGCGCCGCACCGCCGTACTGGGCGCCGGCAACGCCTTCAACGACTGCACCGGCTACGGCTACAACGCCGAGCCCTTTGGCGAGCTGCCCTGCGTGTGCCTTCGCATCCCCACCGGCGGCGGCAAGACGCTGCTGGCCGCCCACGCCGTGGCATTGCTGGCGCGCGAATGGCCGGGCCGCCACCCGCGCCCGCTGGCGCTGTGGCTGGTGCCCAGCGACACCATCCGCAGCCAGACGCTGAAGGCGCTGTCCACGCCGGGCCACCCATTCCGCGCCGGGCTGGCGCAGGCCTGCGGCGACGACGTGGTCGTGTGCGATCTGGAGGCGCTGTCGCAGCTGTCGCCGCAAGACTTCGATCAGCGCGCCGTGGTGGTGGTGGCCACGATCCAGAGCTTCCGCGTCGAAGACACCGACCAGCGCAACGTCTATGCCTTCAGCGAGGCCTTCGAGCCGCACTTCCGCGGCGTGCCACCAGCCGCGCTGCAGGCCCTGCACGGCCTGCCCGATGCCCTTGTGACCGAGGCCGACGTGAGCGCGGCGCACACCGCAGGCAAGGCCGGTGAATCGGAGCGGCCGGCAAAAGCCGGCCGCGAAATGCTGGCGCGCTTCGTGGGCCAGCCGCGCTGGAGCCTGGCCAACTGGCTGGCGCTGCGCCAGCCCTATGTCATCGTCGATGAGGCGCACACCGCCAAGACCGAGCGCAGCTTCGAGGCGCTGAAGCGGCTGAACCCGGCCCTCATCCTGGAGCTCACCGCCACGCCGGTGCCCAAGCGCAGCAACGTGCTGTTCCATGTCTCGGCCCAGCAGCTCCAGGCCGAGCACATGATCAAGATGCCCATCGCGTTGGTGGAACACACGCGCGGTTGGCAGGCCGCGGTGCTGGACGCGGTGAAGACGCAGCGGCTGCTGGAGGCCCAGGCGCAGCAGGAGGAAGCCGCTGATGGGCCGAACCAGGGCGCGTACATCCGCCCCATCGTGCTGCTGCAGGCGCAGAACCAGGGCGAGCCGGTGGAGGTGGACGTGCTGCGTGCCTACCTGGTGAATGACCTGCACATCCCCGAGGCGCAGGTCAAGGTAGCCACCGGTACGCGGCGCGAGATCGAGGGCATCGACCTGGCGGCACGCGACTGCCCGGTGCGATACATCATCACCGTGCAGGCACTCGGCGTGGGCTGGGACTGCCCGTTCGCCTATGTGCTGTGTTCGGTGCAGACCATCCGCTCGGGCACCGCCATCGAGCAGCTACTGGGCCGGGTGCTGCGCATGCCCTACGCCACGCAGCGCACTCGCCCGGCGCTCAACCGCGCCTACGCCCACGTGACCGAAGCCACCACCGGTGCGGCGGCCAATGCGCTGGCCGACCGGCTGATCGACGGCATGGGCTTCGACCCGCTGGACATGGCCTCGATGATCTCGCCGCAGTTGCCGCTGCCGCTGGAAGGCGGCGGGGGGGCGCCGCGGGACGATGGCCCGCTGTTCGCCACGCCAGCGCCAGCGGTACCGCTGCCCACGCTGACGGTGGACGTGCCGGCCGACAAGCCGCTGCCGGCCGCGGTGGCCGAGGCGTTGGCCGCGGGTGTCGTGGAACTCAGCAGCGACGGCGAGCGCCAGCGGGTGCGTGTGCAGGGTCACGTGGGCGATGCGCTGGCTGAGGCCCTGGTGCAGGCCCAGCCCCGCAAGGCGCGCGATGGCGTGCAACAGCAGGTGCAGCGGCACAACGCGCTGGTGGCCGGCGCGCAGGCCCCGGCCAGCCGCGGCGAAGCCTTCGCGGCCGTGCCCCGCCTGGCCTACCGCGTGGCAGGTATCCCGGGCGAACAGCAGCCGCTGGCCCTGCTGGAGGTGGAGTCGGTGCGCGAGACCGTGGCGCTGAACCTGCTGGCCGCGCCCATCGCCATCGACGGCTTCACGATGGTGGAACAGGGCACGCAGTGGGAGCTGTACCTCGAAGGCGGTCAGTACAAGCGGCTCACCGTAGGCCAGGGCCAGCAAGCGCAGCTGAACCTGGACGCGGTCGAGACGACGATGCGCCCCGAAGACCTGGCGCGCGGGCTGGCCGAGCAGTTGCAGCACCCGTCGCGCAACGTCGCGCGCGACGTGATGCCCGCGCACCTGCGAGCCTTTGCACTGGCCTGCGTGAACCACCTGACGCACGACAAGGGCGTACCGCTGGCGCAGCTGGTGCGCCATCAGCACCCGCTGGTGCAGCGCCTGGCGCTGCGCATCGACGAGCTGCGCGAAGCCGCGGGACGCACGGCCTTCCGGCAGCTGGTGCTGGACGGTGGCTGGGAGCTGCAGGCCGATGCGTCGTTCGAGTTCCGCTTCGACCCGCAGGCCTACCCGGTGCCCGGCAACAAGCGCTACAGCGGCAAGTTCCGCATGGCCAAGCACTTCTACCCCGTGGTCGCCGACCTTGAGGACGGCTCCGAGGAGATGCTGTGTGCGCTGGCCCTGGACGGCCACCCGCGCATCAAGCGCTGGGTGCGCAACCTCGACTCGGAGCCCCAGCACGCGTTCTGGCTGCCCACCTCGTTTGGCCGCTTCTACCCGGACTTCGTGTGCGAACTGGACGACGGTCGCGTCTTCGTCGCCGAGTACAAGGGCGAGCACCTGCGTAACGTGCCGCGCGAGATCGAGAAGGGCCAGGTCGGCCGGCTTTGGGCCGAGCGCAGCGGTGGCTACGCGAGGTTTGCGATGCTGTTCAAGCTGGAGCGCGGAATGAGTGTGGGCCAGCAGCTGGATCGAGCCCTTTCCTGAAGCGGGCGCAACTGCGCGTGCCGCTGTCGGCCGTGCACGGGGCGAAGAAGCGCAACTTGATGATCGCGCAGGACCGCTGCCCCGCGTGAATCTTCACGCCCGAAAACGCTGGCCCTGCAGACCAGGACGCCCTAGCTTTGCGGGCATCACAACGTCCTGACCCGGAGGAACCCCATGTCGAATGCGGCCACGATCACGTTCACGATGAAGCCTGGCAAGTGGCAGAGCCTTCTCAGCAGCGGCAGGTTCATGACGACGGGGGTCAACAACGCCGACAACTTCAATGTCGCGGCAATCGTCGCCTCGGGGACCACGACGGTGGTGGTCTCCGCAGACCAGACCACGATCACGGTCAACGGGCCGCTGGACACGCTGACGATCGCGGTCGTGAGTGGCGACCCCACCCCGACCATTGCCCCGGTTTCGGTGATCTTCAAGCGGCAGGACAGCGGCGTGGACTTCTGGGGCAACACCGAGTTCGGCGGCAATCGCACTGCAAAGCTCGGCAGCAGCGGCAATCCGGTGATCGTCCTCCAGGACTCGAGTCCGGCATCCGGCAGCACGACGTTCGAGTTCTACATCTTGGTCCAGAAAATGGACACCAAGACTCCCGACTACGGCCTGATCGACCCCAAGATCGTCAGCACGAACTAGGGCGGCGCACCGGCCGCCAGCAACGCCTGGTGCGCCGGGACGCGGCGCAGGAAGCTGTCCCGCAGGCGCTCGTCGTCGATGCGCCTGGCCTGTCGGGCCAGGTCTTCAAGCGCCGATTCGAGCAGCGGCTGCGCGCGTGCATCGCCGACGGCGGACAGCACGCGCCAGCAGACCCAGCGCACCCGCATTGGCTCCTCGACGCCATCGAGCGACACGCCGGCGGCCTCTTGCGCGAGCAGTTGCTCGACGCTTGCCAACGCACCGGGCAGGTCGCCACGCGCCAGATCCGCCTCGGCCAGCCCGGCCAGCGACTCCAGCGCCGGTGACGCCGAGCCCATCTCGAGCAGCATCGCGCTGGAGGCCAGGAAGCAGTCCCGTGCGCCGTCCAGCCGGCCCTGCATCAGCGCACTCTGGCCCTGCAGGCGCACGGCTGCAGCCTCGGACCAGCGGTCGCGGGCCGCCTGCAGCAGCGCGATGGCGCGGCCGGCGTGCGCCTCGGCCGCCAGGCCGTCGCCCAGGTTCAGGCAGGTCATGCCCAGGTTGATCCAGGCGATGCCCTCGTTGTGGCGTGCGCCGATCCGCACCATCAGCTCGATCGCCTCGGCGTACTGGCGGCTGGCGCGCTCGTATTCGCCGAGCTTCATCATGGCGTAGGCCAGGTTGTTCAGCAGTCCGCTCTCGTTGAGGCGGTCGCCGCTGGCCCGGTGCAGGGCCAGTGCCTGCTCGAAGTAGCCGATCGCGGCGGTCGTGCGGCCTTCGTCGTCGGCCAGGCTTCCCAGGTCGTTCAGCACCACGGCCTCGGTTTCGGGGTCGTTCGCCTGCCGGGCCAGTTGCAGCGCGAGACCGAACTCGTGCCGCGCCGCGTCGCGCTGGCCAGTGCGCACCAGGCATTGCCCCAGTAACGCCCTCGCGAAGGCCTGGCGGGCCGGCGCCGAGTCCGGCGCACAGGCCACGGCGCGGCGAGCCGTCTCCAGCGCCGATGCCAGCTGGCCGGTCTCGAACCGATTGCTGGCGATGCGTCGCAGAGCGTCGCTCTGCCCCTCGGCGTCGCCCCGCTGCACCGCGAGCGCGTTGAGCGTATCCAGGTCGCATGCCAGGGCGTCGCGGTCACCCGTCACGTTGAGCAGCTTGCAGCGCAGCAGCTGCAAGCCGTAGTGGGCGTGCAGGTCGCTGCCGGCGGCCAGGGCCTGGGCGCGGGCGATGGCGCTCAGCGCCTGCGGGTTGGCATAGCGCGTCGCGGCGGACTCGGCGGCTCGCTGCCACTGCACGCCCGCAGCAGCGGCCTCGCCGCCGCGCTCCAGGTGCTCGGCCACCAGTTCCAGCGCTGGCTCTCCGGGCTGGGCTTGCAGCCACTGCGCCATCTGCGCATGCCAGCGTGTCCTGTCGCGACGCAGGACGCTGTCGTAGCCCACCTGCTGTTGCAGCTGGTGGTGGAAGGCGTATTCGGTCAGGCCCGCCATGCGGCTGTCCGGACACCACTGCACGAACTCGCGCTCGACCAGCACCTGCAAGCCGTGCGGCAGCGGCGCTCCGAGTGTTTCCAGCGCGCCGTCCCAGAAGCGCGTGCCGACCACCGCGGCCATCTGCGCGGTGTGCCGCGCGGCGTCGGGCAGCGCGTCCATGCGCGCCTGCAGGACGCCGAGCAGCGTCTGCGGCAGGCGCAGTGCGCCCAGCCGCTTGGGCTCGTAGTGCCAGCCCGCCGCCGTCACGGTGACGACGCCGCGGTCGATCAGGACGTTCAGCAACTCCTCCAGGTAGAACGGGTTGCCCCCGGATTGCTCGACCAGCAGCCCGCGCAGCGATTCGGCGCCCTCGGGCAGACGCTGCAGCAGTGCCGCGGCCAGGCGATGGGTCTGTGATTCGTCCAGCGCGGCCAGGGCCAGCCGGCGCTGCACGCCGAATGCCTGGCCCCAGGCCGGCCGACGCGTCAACAGTTGCGGGCGTGCCAGGCACAGCAGCATCGCTGGCACGGCATCGGCAGCCGTCGCCAGCGTTTCAACGAAGTCCAGCGTGCCGTCGTCGGCCCAGTGCGCGTCGTCCAGCAGCAGAACCGGCGGCGCCGGGCCCAGGGCGCGCAGCCATTGCCGGGCATGGAAGAAGGCCCGGTCGCGCAGCTGGCGCGGTTGCCCGAGCAGCGCGCGAAGTTCGGGATGGTCCGAAAAATCGAAGCCGATCAGGTGACCCAGCACCGCGGCGTCGGCCTCGTTGGCCAGCCGAGGCGCGCAGGCGGCCAGCCAGCGGGCACGCGTCTGCTCGGCGGTCTCGCCGGGCAGCACGGCCATGCCGAAGGTCAGCCAGTCGCGCAGGCCGCGGTAAGGCCTGGCCTGGCTGCTCTCGCTGCCCTGGGCCTGCAGCACGTGCAACGCGCCCGCGGCCCGGGCCGCACAGCACCAGGCCTCGGCCAGCCGCGTCTTGCCCAGGCCGGCCTCGGCCACCACGGTGACCAGGCGCAGGCCGGGTGCGGCAAGGGTCTCGTCGAGTGCCCGCAGTTCGGCCTCGCGCCCCACCAGAGGCGTCGCCAGGCCTTCGACCCCGCGGCGCGCGGCCAGGGTGCCGGCCCGCTGGACCCCGCGCACGAGCCAGGTCCGCACCGGCTCGGCCAGCCCCTTGACGTGCAACGGCGGCTGCTCCTCGCAGTCGAACCCGCCGCGGACCAGCCGCCAGGTGTAGACGCTGATGCGCACCTGGCCCGGCGGCGCCGTCTGCTCCATGCGCGCGGCCACCGGCACGGCAGCGCCGCGCACGCTGTGGTCGCCGTCGACACCGCCACCGACCAGCACCTCGCCGGTGTGCAGGCCCACGCGCACGTCGAAGCCCTCGAGCCCGTGGCGCTCCTGCATGCGCGCGGCCAGCCGCCGACCCTCGGCGCACAGCGCCAGGGCGGCGTGCACGGCATGCTCGGCGTCGTCCTCTTGTGCGCTGGGCATGCCGAAGATCGCCAGCACGTTGTCGCCGGCGTACTGCAACACCTGGCCCTGGTGCGCCTGCACGATGGCCGTGAAGCGGGCCAGCGCGCCGTCCATCACCGCGTGCACATCTTCGGGCCCGAGCCGCTGGGCCAGTTGCGTGGAGCCGACCACGTCGGCGAACAGCAGCGTTGCCTGCTTCAGCTGCTGGGCACCCGGCGATGCCGGCAAAGCGTCCAGCTGCAGCCGAAGGGCCTGGACCGCGGTATCGACGACCTCGGCCCCGAGCAGCGCCCGCTGGGCCTGCAGCGTGGCGATCGCGGCATGCAGCGCGGCCAGTCGGTCGATCGGGTCGGGATCCATGACGATGCCATTCTGGGGGCGGCCTGCATCAAACGGCCAGCACCAGCCCCACCGCCTCGGCCACCGTCAACGCCTCGCCACGCGCCCAGTGGGCGGCCAGGCCGGCAGGGCCGATCTGGGCGCGCACGAGGCGCTGCACGCGACGCAGCACACGCCGGTCCTGCTCGGTGGGCTCGCCGTACTGGGCCTGCCAGAAGCCGGCCGCAAAGGCCATCAGCTGCGCGGCTTCGGCCGGCCGGCGCAGGTGGGCCAGGGCCAGCGCCGGGGTCCACAGGCCATAGGCCAGGGCATGGCGGTGCCAGCGTTGCCAGGCCAGATGCAGCGCGTCGCGGTCGGCGTCCAGCGCATCGCGCCAGCGGCGGGCGGCGCGGTGGGCCTGGGCGATGCTCAGCAGCGAGTCGATGCGGCCCAGCCAGTCGCCCTCGGCGCGGGCGGCCGCCTCGGTCTGCTGCAGCGTGGCCAGCGCCTGCTCGTGGCGGCCGAGCCGGATCCAGCACTGCATGCGGTTGCGCAGCCGGGCCTGCGCCTTGCGCGTGTCGCCCAGGCGCTGCCAGCAGGCCTGGGCACGCGCCATCAGGGCCTCGCCGGCGACGAAGTCTGCGTCGATCTCGATGGCACAGGCGCCGAGCTGTTGCAGCACCCGGGCCTGGGCCTCGAGGTCGCCCGCCGACTCGGCCAGCGCCAGCGCACGGGCCAGGTCCGCGCGCAGGGCCAGGTCCTGCGGCCAGTGGCGCTGCCCGCTGCGCGACACGGCCAGCTCGATCCACGCCCGGCGGGCCAGCGCTCGCGCCAGACGCGCCGCGTCGGTGCCGGCGGCCTGGATCGCAGCCTGGGCATGGTCGCGTGCCGACGCCGCGTGGCCGGCGCCAAACTGCAGGTAGGCCAGCAGCTCGTGGGCGTCGCCGCGCAGCCCGGGATCATGGCCGCCGCCTTGGGTGTCTTCGGTCGTGCCACCGGTTGTGCCCCCGGTTGTGCCATCGAGGGCCTTGTCGACCGCCGCCAGCGCCTGCTCCAGTGCCGACAGCAGCCGCGCCGGCTGGCCGTCGCTGTCCCAGTAGCGGCGCAGCGCCAGGGCCAGCCTCAGGGCGTCGGACGGCACGCCGTCGCTGGTGGCCTGGGCCAGTGCGCCGAGCACCGTCGGCAGCTCCTCGGCGACGCGCTGCGGCACCCGTGCAGGCGGCGTCGCGGCCCAGGCGATGAGGTGCTGGCGCAAGCGCCCGCGCAGGCGCAGGGCCTGCGCGGGCATGGTCTGCGTGCGAACGTACTCCCGCACCGGTTGCGGCAGCGCAAACCGCGCGCCCGAGGGCGCCGCGACGGCGTGAAGCAGGCTGTGGCCGACGAGGTCGTCCAGCAGCTGCGCTGCGCGCGCCGGCGCGGTGTCGGTCAACGCCGCCGCCAGCGCGACGTCGGCATCGCCCTCGACCTGCGCCAGCGCGCTCATCAGCAGCTTCAGCGGTGGCTCCAGCAGGCGCCAGCTCCAGGCGATGGCGCGGGCCATCGAGTCGTGGCGGTCGTCGCCCGGCTCGCCGCCGGGCGCCTGGAGCGGGCGTTGAAGCAGATCGAGATGGGGGGCCGCCACGGCCGCGTCGCCTTCGGCGGGCGTGCCGGCTTCGCGGTGATCGTCAAGCAGCAGCGCGAGCATCTGCTGCGGCGTGAAGCTCGCGCTGCGGGTGGCCGCCAGCTCGATGGCCAGCGGCCAGCCCCCGAGCGCGCCGACCAGGCGGGACACCGCGTCCCGGGTCGCCGCATCGGCCACCGGCAGGGGCCGCACGGCGGCGGCACGGTCCAGGAACAGCGCGACGGCGGCATCGTCTGCCGTGGCGGCGATGGCCAGCGGGGGCAGCCGCCAGTGGAGCTCGCCCGGCAAGGCGAGTGGCCGGCGCGAGGTGACCAGCAGATGCAGCTGCGGCAGCGCCGCCAACGCGTCGGCGAGCAAGGCCCGGGCGCGGGGCACGAGCTGCTCGAAGTTGTCGAGCAGCATCAGGCAGCGCTGACCCTGCAATGCCGGCGCCCAGGCCGGGCCGTCGACCGCCCCGGCATCCAGCCCAAGCCCCAGGGCCTGGGCCAGCGCGGCCCGGGCCGAGGCCTCGTCGTCGCACGCCGCCAGCGGCACGAAGATCCAGCGGTCAAACGCGGCGGGCTCCTGCCGTGACCAGTCGCGCAGGGTCTCGATCGCCAGCCTCGTCTTGCCGGCTCCACCGGGGCCGAGCACGGTGACCAGGCGGTGCCGCTGCACGGCGGCTTGCAGCCGGGCCCGCGCCGCGTCGGCGCCGATCGGCCGCGTCAGGTAGTGCGGCCAATGGGTCGCGTCGGCCGTCGGCTGGCCCGCGACCGTGGACCGGTTCGGCGGCAACGCCAGAGCCTGCAGGCGCTGGCGCAACGAGTCCACGCGTCGGCGCTGGTGCAAGGTCCAGTCGTCGTAGTGGCCGGGCATGAACTCGCCGCCGTCGGCGGCCCGCGCCGCTGTGGCGTCGCCCCGGTCCAGCGCGTCCTCGAACTCCAGCAAGTCGCATTGCAGCGCCCCGGGTCGCACGCGCAGGCCGTGGCGGTCGGCCACGATGACGGCAAGCCCGGCGCTGCGCTGGCCGGCCGGGCCTTCGAGCCGGCGCTTCAAGGCGGCCAGGGTCTGGCGCAAGCGGTTGCGGCCGACCGTCGGCTCGACGGCGGGCCACAGCGACTCGACCAGGGCCTCGCGGTCATGGGCCTGGCCGGGCGCCAGTGCGAGCCGCGCCAGCAGGGCCGCCTCGGCACGGGTGGGCAGCCGATCCAGGCGCTCGCCACGGGTCAGCTCGTCGGCCTGGACCGCGCCGAGAAGACGCACCCGCCAGCGGCGCGGTGCCCCCTTGTCGTCGGCAGCGGACGTGCGGTCGGATGCGGGCATGGCCGACAAGTCTAGGCCTGGCTCCGGTGCCGGTCCGGGCCTGCGGCGGCCCTCAGAATGCCGACGCCCCCCAAGCCGATCCGCCATGACGCTGCGCCTGTACACCGACCTTGCCGAGGCCCTGGCGCCCGGTGTCGAGCTCGACCTGCCCGAGGCCGCCGCCCGCCATGCCCAGGTGCGGCGCGTTCAGCCCGGCGAGACGCTGGTGCTGTTCGACGGCCGCGGCCAGGACTGGCCGGCCGAGGTGCTGACGATGGCCCGCGGCGCACGCATCCGGGTGCGAACCGGCCCGGCGCCCTTGCCCGGGACCGGGCGGGAACTGTCGCCACCGTTGCACCTGGCGTTTGCGATGCCGGCCGGCGACCGCATGGACTACCTGGTCGAGAAGGCCACCGAACTCGGCGCTGCGAGCCTGCAGCCGCTGCACAGCGAACGCTCGGTGCTGCGCCTGACGACCGAACGCGCCGAACGCAAGCGCGAGCACTGGCAGGCTCTGGCGGCAGCGGCCTGCGAGCAATGCGGGCGCAGCCTTGTACCGAAGGTGTTGCCGGTGCAAGAGTTTGCAGACCTGATGGCCGCCTTGTCTGGCCGTGGCACCCCTGCCAGCCATGCCGGGACCACGCGCTGGCTGCTCAGCCCCGGCGCCGATCTGGGCCTGGCCGAGGCCTTGACGACGCCCCTGCCGTCCGCCGGCTGGGTGCTGAGCGGGCCGGAAGGCGGCTTCAGCCCGCGCGAGGAGGCCTCGGCCATCGCGGCCGGCTGGCAGCCGCTGGGTCTGGGGCCACGCGTGCTGCGGGCCGACACGGCACCGCTGGTCGCGCTGGCGGCCTGGGGTTTGCGGCCGCGTCCGCGACCCGCACAATGACTCCGGCCCGGATCGGCCCGATGCCTTCGGCCCGACGGGAAGACGACACAGGAGAAGAGTCATGGGTTTGCTGGATGCGGTGGTCGGTGCGCTGGGCCAGGGTGGCGGCGGGGGCGGGGGCGGGGGCAACAACGCACTGCTCGGCGCGGTGATCTCGATGCTCACGCAAGGCGGCCAGGGCGGAGGCTCGGGCATGGCCAGCGCCGGCGGTCTGGGCGCGCTGCTCGAGAAGTTCCAGCAAGGCGGCCTGGGCGACGTGGCGTCGTCCTGGGTCGGGCGCGGCGAGAACCTGCCGATCTCGGCCGAGCAGCTGTCGCAGGTTCTGGGCGGCGACACGCTGGGCAGGCTGGCGCAGCAGCTCGGCATGGGCCAGGGCGACGTCGCCGGCCAGCTGTCGCAGATGCTGCCGGGACTGGTCGACCGCCTGACGCCCGACGGCGAGGTGCCGGCCGACGGCGGCATGGGCCAGCTGGGCAGCATCGCCGAACAGGCCGGCCTGGGCGACCTGGGCAAGCTGATGGGCGGATTCCTCGGCCGATGAAGGGGCGGGGATTCGCCGCCTGGCGGTTGTGTCCCCCAGATCTCAGGGGCCAGGCGGGTGGGGACCCGCCATCGAGGGCCCACGGCAGCGTGGGCAGGGCCGGTCGTCCAGAATCCTCCCAACCGTATCCCCGTTCCGCCTGATCCCTTGTACGACGACCTCAGCGACGCCGAACTTGCCGCCGAATGCCGCGCTGGGCGAGCCGCTGCCTGGGCGACGCTGGTGCGACGTTTCCAGCGCCTGATCTACACCATCCCGCGGCGGGCCGGATTGGGCGACGCGGAAGCCGCCGACATCTTCCAGACCAGCTTCGCCCGCCTGCACGAGAACATCGGACGGATCGACGATCTGTCGCGGGTGCGGGCCTGGCTGGTCACGACCGCGCGCCGGGAAACCCTGCGTCGGCTCGAGGAAACAAAGCGCTTTGCGGCGGTCGAGTCTTCGTCATCGGACGACTTCGATGAGGGCGAGGACCCGCTCGAGAAGATCGCCCACGAGGGCCCTCTGCCCGAGCAGCAGCTTGCCGAACTGCAGGACCAGGCCCGGCTTCGCGAGGCCGTCGACCGCCTGGACCCCCGCTCGCGCCAGTTCGTGGAGCTGGTCTTTCTGCAGGACGAACCGCCGCCCTACAGCGAGATCGCCGTCCGGCTCGGCATTGCCGAAGGCAGCATCGGCCCGACACGGGCGCGGGTCCTGGCGAAACTGCGACAGCTGTTGCGCGAGTGACCATGCCCGACCTCGGTTCATCAGATTCATGTATCTCGATGTATTTCCGCGGCATCGGCATGCTCTGTCCTCGCAACGCCCGCTTCTGATCGCCCCGATCCCCATGAAGTCCCAACCTCCAGCCGCAGCCAGCCAGCCGCCGCTTGCCCCCCGCGACAGCGACGAACGGTTTGCCAGCACCCTGGCCGCCAGCCGCGGCCTGTTCGACGCGCCCGAAGCCGTGATCGAACGGGCGATCTCGGTGTTCGCGGCACGCACACCGCAGGCGGCCACCCCCGACACGCCCGGACTTCTGCGACGGATCGTCGCCACCTTGCGTCTGGACACCGCGCTCACGCCAGCCGCCTCCCTCGGTCTGCGCTCGGTCGGCGGCACGGCGGTCCGCCAGATGCTGTTCAGTGCCGAAGGCCGCGACATCGACCTTCGGCTGATGCCACTGCCGCCGCACTTCCCGGTTGCCGGCGAGGCCCGGCGGTGGCGTCTGAGCGGGCAGGTCCTGGGCCCGGATTCGAATGGCCAGGCGGTGTTGCGCGGCGCGGTCGAGCACCATGCCGTGGACTGGAACGAGCTCTCGGAGTTCAGCTTCGACACCTCCTTGACCGGACCGCTTGTCCTGACCCTTCGCAGCGGTGACTGGGAGATCGAACTCCCGCCGATCGAATTCGAGAACCCGGGACCCTGACACCGGATCGCTGGCCGCCGCTCCCGGCAGAGCCGTCAACTTCGAGAAAACCGGCCGCACAACGTCCACAGTGTCGCGGCCGACGCGTCAAAAGAAGAAGACCCATGTTCGACGATGACCGCTGGCGCAAGCTGGCCGCCGCCTGTGTCGCCGACTCGGTTGCCTCCCAAGAACGGAGTCGCAACGGCGGGCGCAGGCCGGTCTGGCAGGATCTGGACGATGACGGCGTCCTGGCGCTGGCCTGGGCGCTGAAGGCCGAGGCCCAGGCGGCCTGGAACGTCGAGCCCTCGCGCGCCGGCCAATGCGCCCAGGCCCTGACCGCGATGCTGCGTGCCCGCCCGCTGACCGCAGCGGAGCCCCTGCGGGACTGGACCGACGGCATTGCCGAACTGGCTGCCGGACACAGCGAGCGGGCTCTGACGGCCTTGAGCCGCGCGGGCATCGGCTTCGCCGCGCTCGGTGATCGCCAGTCGGCCGCCGAGTGCGTCGTGCCCAGGCTCGTCTCGCTGGCTCTGCTCGGGCGCCACGACGAGGCACTGGCCGTTGGCCACTCCGGGCTTGCGGAGTTCGTCGCCACCGGCGACCTGCGCTCTGCCGGCAAGATCGAGATCAACATGGCGAGCCTGCTGCACCGGCTGGCCCGCCCGGGCGAGGCCGCCGTGTTGTATCGCAGCGCCGCGGTGCGGCTGGCCCGCTGCGGTGACGCCGAGCACTCGGTGATGGCCGACATCGGCCTCGCGAATGCACTGACCCTGGCCTTGGACTTCGACGAAGCGCTGCGCATCAACGAGCGTGCCCGGGTCCGCGCCGAACGTGTCGGCCTGCCGGTGCTGCAGGCCCATGGCCAGGGCGCGATCGGGCGCATCGAGCTGCACCGCGGCCACCATGCGGCGGCGCTGGCGGCGTTGGCCGAAGCGCTGCGCCTGCACCGGGCCGCCGGCAGCCCGCCGCTGCGTGTCCTGGAGGCCGAGTCCGCGCTGGCCGACGCCTACCTCGCGGTGCGTCTGCTGCCGGAAGCCATCCGCCTGTATGAGCAGATCGCGACGCATGCCCACGCCCTGGCGTCGCCGAACACGCAGGCCTGGGCGCTGATGAACCGGGGGCGTGCGCTGGCGGCCTTGGGCGAGGAGTCCGCCGCACTCCAGTCGATGACGCAGGCGCGCAGCCTGTTCCGGGATTCCGTCCGGCCGGCCAGCGAGGCCTTTGCGGCGCTGGGCGTCGGCGCGCTGCACCTGGCTGCTGGCCGAATCGACCTGGCACGTCAGTCGGCCGTCGCGGCGCTGGGCCTGCTGGCCGATGGCGACGCGCCCGCCTGGCACCTCGAGGCCCAGGTCCTGCAAGCCCAGGTTCGCGCCCGTGAGGCGCTGTTGCGGCGACTCGACCCAAGCGACGGCCCGGGCGATCGTGGCGCCGCTGCTGCGCTGGCGGCGCTGAAGGCTGCCCGACTGGCCGCGATCGGTCTGGCCGGCCTGGAGCAGCGATGCCTGCTGGCCGAAGGCGAGCTCGCGCTTGCCAGCGGCGATCGCAATGCCGCGAAGCTCGCATTCGAAGGCTTGCTCGCGGTCCTGGAACGCGAGCGCGCGGCGCTGCCCGACGACGAGTTCCGGGTCGCGCTGGCCCACGATGCCGAGATCGCCCACCGCGGGCTCGTCACGCTGGCGGCGGCGGCGGGCGATCCGCAGGCGCTGCTGGCCGCGATCGACCGGACCTCCAATCCGGCCTGGGGCCTGGCCGACGTCCTGGCTCTGGGACCCCATGCGGGGGTGGGCAGCAGCGACGTCGTCCAGGCTCGCCAGCGCCTGTTCTGGCAGCGCGACGAGTTGCACCGCGCGACGACACAGGGGAGCCGAACCCAACAGCTCGAAGTGCAGGCCGCCGTGCGGGACGCCGAAAACGCCTTGCTCGAGGCACTGCGGCGGGCCCGTCTCGGGTCGCCTTCGGCCTTGGCTTCCTGCGGGGCAACCAACACCCGCGGCCCGTTGCTGCCGCCGAAAGCCGACCAGGCCTGGGTGGTCTTTCACTACGACGGCGAGCGGTTGCGCAGCGTCGTCGCCACGGCGCAAGGCGTCTGGCAGTACGAACAGGTGCTGCCGGACCTGGCGACTCGGATCGAGGCCTTGCGCTTCCAGATCGACACCGCAAGGCTCGGCAACACCGTGCTCGTCGGCCGTGAACGTCAGCTGCTCGAACGCGCTCGCCATCATGCGCAATCGCTTCACGGCCGACTCTGGGCGCCGTTGGCCGCCCACCTGGCCGGCATCCGGCGCATCGTGCTCGTGCCGCACGGGCCCCTGAACGGTTTGCCGTTTGCCGCCCTGCACGACGGCGAGCGCTGGCTCGCCGAGCGCTACGAGTGGCTGGTCGTGCCCAGTCTGGCGGCCTGGCAGGACCGCGAAGAGCAGATTGCGTCGCGGCCGACCCGGCCGGGTCCACCCTCGCTGGTGGCGCTGGCCGCACCGGCCCCGGGGCTCGACGCGATCAGCACCGAGGCCCTGCGTCTGTGTTC
>Ga0068876_10001744_pt1 | contig 16592 bp, 11 predicted proteins | sample NOAtaG_6_FD_66442 | JGI IMG/M metagenome (GOLD analysis project Ga0068876, IMG submission 66442) | Freshwater lake microbial communities from Lake Erie, under a cyanobacterial bloom - NOAA_Erie_Diel5S_2200h metaG | ecosystem: Environmental > Aquatic > Freshwater > Lake | place: USA: Ohio, Lake... | reverse complement strand
CAATCCTGATATTCACGATGAGTGCTCCAAGGATTTATGCTGCCATGGCTGCCGACGGTGTGTTTTTCCCGGCCTTGGCAAAATTGCATCCTCGATACGGAACTCCTGCCTTGGCCATCATTTCCCAAAGCGCTTGGGCCGTGGTGCTCATTTTCCTTTGGGGAACCTTCAACAACCTCGTGGATTATGTCACCTATTCCGAAGCTGTTTTTCTCATCATGGCCGCTGCTTCAGTATACATCTTCAGATTCAAAAAATCCGGCAATTCAGATGGTTTCAAAGTGCCCGGATACCCCTTCACACCCTTGTTGTACATCATCCTGAGCACCCTGTTCGTCCTGAACGGACTATTGGCGAAACCCATGCTGATGCTCTCCAGCTCGGTTTTGTTCATTTTGGGCCTCGTCTTGTTCGTGATTTTCCGGAAGCAAAAAGTGACCTGAACATCAGCCTTACACCCATCGGCCATCGTAGAATTAGGTGAATTCATCGAGCTGAATTCTTTTTCTCTGTTCCGTTTTGTTAAATTGTGTTTTGGATTTGGAGAAAAAGCTAACTATGAAGACAAAATTCTGCCTTTTGATGTTGTTGTGGTTGCCGTTTGGACTCTTCGCGCAATCCGAATGGTCTGCCCCATTCAAATCCGAGCAGGCATTCCTCGAAAATCAAGGTCAGTTTGATGCTTTGGTCCCAGAGGCCGACATTCTATATGGAATAGACCATGGATTCGGTTGGCAAGTGATGATGGACAAGTCCGGAGCTTATTTGATCAGCCGGAAATTCAACCGAGTCAAAAAAACAAGCCAAATGGACACACGAGGCTTTGCGGAATCGACCCTCATTCGCCAAGAGTGGTTGGGCAGCAACCCGAATGTGAGCATCCAAGCCATCCATCCTCGTACCGATTATTTCACCTATTCATATCAGGTTGGTGAGCAATTCCGCAGCCTTGACCACGTGCCGGGATTTGGAGGACTTAAATACGAAAACCTTTACCCGGGCATCGATTTGGAATATATGGCTCCGGAAGAAGGGGGTATCAAATACTCCCTCAACCTTTCAGCTGGCGCGGACCATCGTTTGATTCGATTGGCATACCACGGCAGTACCCCCAGCCTGAAGGTAGATGGTAGCATTCAACTCCCCACGGTGTTGGGAAACATCACCGACCACGCACCAATAGCCCGATACCTGGACGGAAACCAAGAAAACATCCCCTGCGCCTTTGGCCTCAATGGGAACGAAATCACCTTCATCTTGGGTGAGTATGACACGAACCGTCCCATCCAAATCGACCCCTGGACCGTCAATCCTGCCTTCCCACTTTTTAACAGGGCATTCGAGGTAGACGTGGACGCTGCCGGCAACGTTTATGCATGGGGGGGCGGCATGGGTTACAACCTCAAAAAATACAACAGCGCCGGCGCCCTTCAATGGACTCATGTTTCCCCTTGGGACACTTCTAATGCTTGGTTCGGTGAATTGTTGGTCATGCCTGCAGGCGATGTATTCATCACCTCTGGGTCGCCTGCCAAAATCAGGAGGCTCACTACGGCCGGCGCCACAACATTCACAAACAACGGCCCCTTCTTCAACGTTGACGAATATTGGGCCATGACCTTGAATTGTGACAACACCAAGCTTCTCGTAGGCGGCTCTCGAATCATAGGTCTCACCTCACCCCAAGGTCACGTATTCAATTTGAACTTGGGTTCTGGTGCGCAATTGGCCGGCAGCCCCATCAACATTGCCCCAACTGGAATGAATGAAGTTCGGGCCATCAATCGATCCGGTGCCAACGGCTACATCTATGCGATTTCCAATAACAACTTGATTTGCTTGGACAACAACTTAGGCCAAGTGTTCAACATTGCCAACGGATACAGCATGCCCTATTACAGCCCAGCTTACATGGCCAATTCGGTACAGGGCGTGAATGCAGTGGACGGCAACGCTTCTGCGGTTTATACCAGCAACGGGGCTACCTTGGAACGCCGGAACCCCTCCACCGGAGCCATCCTGGGCAATGTAGCAATTCCAAACGGCAGTTTCACAAGTGGATTTTTCGGGTCAGGAGCTACCAATTCCGGGTTGGCCTTGGACGCCTGCGGGAATGTGTACGTGGGGTCCAGAAGCCAGGTTGTGAAGTACAACGGGACCTTGACCCAATTGGCCACCGTAGCCACAACAGGAGCGGTGTATGACTTGGTCGTGGCACCCGGCAACACCATCATTTGGGGCGGAGATGGATTTGTCACTTCCAACACCTCATTGGCAGCTTGCTCACAAATGACCTATTCCTGCACCCTGCTACCGGTTGAAATTGCCTATTTTGAAACTTCCTGCGAAAATTCCACACCTTCTTTGAATTGGTCCATCACCAAACCTATTCCGGGTTACACTGCATGGCTCGAACACTCCCAAAATGGAAGTATTTGGGCCAAAGACCGTGATCTTGTCATAGAAACTGACTTGCAGTGGCAGACACCCTTAGACAATGCCGACTGGTTTTACCGGATCGCATTCGAAGATGCCAATGGCATGATCAACTACTCCCCTGTCGCAAGTTTTGAGGGCTGTGGCGAATCCACGCCTGCGCTTCAGGCCATTCCCACGGTCACGACCACCCACACCAACCTTGTTGCCAACCAGGCTCTGAGCGGTGACTTTTCGGTTTCGGTAGTGAATTCTCAAGGCAAAACCGTGAAAACAATCGAATTGTCTTTGGATGGGGCCTACACTGCCAAAGTTCCGCTGGATGGACTCACTTCAGGGATGTATTTCGTGAGATTGACTGCTCTGGAAGGTAATTACTCGAGCACGGTCAAGGTCGTCAAACGCTGAGATTGAAGAGGTCTGCACCACAGGCTACATTCTCCCGAATGGTAAGTTTATCCCTGAAATTGGTCAGGCATGAAGAATTCTCGATTGAATTGGGGGGATGAACTACCTCAAATCAAAAAGGAGTCCTGATCGGGATTTTGATTTGGTCAGATTTCAACGCATTTTTGTGGACCATCTTTTCTGAAAAGGTGGTAAGTCATAACCTAAACAAACCCATTCATAACCGCTTTTAGCTTCCAATCGCAAACCTGCGTCTTCGAACCAACAACCTAAAGGGATGATGGTCTGACCGCATGTTTTATTCAACCTCCATTCACAACCGAAACATCATGACCAAACATCCCGCCCACATGAATCAAACCTCGACAACTGAAAATAACACAGAATTGTCGTTGGAGTATCACCAAAAGAAGCAGCTTCCCACGAGCACGACTGAGGAAAGTGCTTTAAATTTGCAGCCGATTTCAACTTTTTTATTCGATTCTCCAACCATCACCCATTCAACTGTGCAAAATACACTGAATAAAACGAGGCATCTGATTGCCATTGCCTTGATTTTTTTGGCGATTTCCAATTACGTTTTCGGACAATCACCAGTGAATCGAAATGGCTCCGCCCCCTTTAAGGAGGCCATTGACGTGACCGGCGTGGGCAGGGTCAACCCTAACGAAGATGGTTCAGCGGCACTGTTACCCCCCCCCAGCAACGACGATTGTGGATCTGCCGTCAACCTGACGGTCGGGGCCTCTTGTGTCACGGGAACGACCAGCACTGCAACCCAGCAGGTCGGAGAGTTTTTGTGCATCAACCCAGGTGGAGGAATTGCTCCCGAAACTGTTTGGTATCGCTTCACGGCAACTTCAACCGAAATGGTGCTGGGATTTGTTCAGACCAACGCGACCAATTGCGCCACCGTTTTGGCGGTTTACGGTCCATTCGCACCTGGAGGAGGATGCTTGCCCGGCGTCGGCAATCAAATTCTTTGTCAAAACATGGGGTTGATTGACCCCGGATTCCATCCACGCCTTACGGGCCTTACCGTCGGTCAAACCTACCTTGTGCAAGTCCAAGGCAACAATTGTGGAGGAGCGAATGACAGATTTTCAAATTTCTGCATCAGCGTGAATACTGTTTCTGCCAATTCTGTCCCCGGAGGATCTTCTGTCATCAACAACTGTGGTGTGGCTTTTACCGGAGGCACTACGGGCGGGCATTATGCGAGTGGAACCTCCACCGGATCCAACAATCTAGACGGGAATGCCACCACAAGCATCGCGGGAGCCTCAGAGGCAGGAGATGACGTCACGTTCGTCATCAACAATGCCTCATGGTTTACTTTTTGCAATGGGAACGCTGGCGCCTGTACTTGGTCCGTAAACTTGAACGGAATTTCGGGTTGCCTATTGTCCGGTTTGAATGCAGGGGTGCAAGCGGCCGTATTTACCGGCACTCCCGCGGCACTTACCAATGTGGCAGTCAGCCCCAGCAGAATCGCACCGGGAACATCTTGGGCCTCTGGAAGTTTTTCAGTTGGTGGGGGACAATGCGCTTACATCATGGTGGATGGCTTTGCAGGAGATGAATGCAATTACAACCTGACTTTGTCGAACGTCTCCTGTCCATGTGTGACTCTGCCGGTGGAACTTGCCTACCTCAGCGGCTTGAATCGAAAAGACCATGTTCAATTGGACTGGCAACTTGCAGCTGGCGAAAATCTTGGCAAATTCACCTTGGAAAGAAGCACCAATGGTCAAAATTGGGCCCAAATTGCAGAAATCCAAGCCTACGATGCACCTTCTGAAGCTCCCCATCGTTACCAAGATAACGATGCCAATCCCGGTTGGAATTATTACAGGCTCAGCGTAGCAGACCGCAACGGACAAATCACCCGATTGGGAGCCGTGGAAGTGTTCCGCATGGAAGCGACTGGCTTGGAATTCTTGGCCAATGTACCATCAAGCGACCAAATCAACCTATTTGTACAGAGCCCAACATCGGGAAATGCTACCGTGGTGATGAATGATGTACAAGGAAAGCAAATCATGCAATCCAAGCTGAGCGTTCAAGCAGGTTCGAACCAATTCCCCATCAAGTTGGAAGGTGTTGGATCCGGCGTTTATGTGTTGAACCTCAATATGAACGGCAAAACCATCAGCAGAAGGGTAGCCATCCCCTGATTTAGATTTAGGATTCGTGCCACCCATGTGTTTACTGCCAGAGTGTCAGTTTACATGTGGGTGGCACAGTTATTTCTAAGTGGTAAATGCTTGCCATCGGCGGGCAATTTTGGGCATTAGAAAACACGAAATTGAATTATGGCAGAAGTTCAAAACCCATCATTTGAAACCGGGAATATTTCCGTCCACACGGAGAACATTTTCCCCATCATCAAAAAATCACTTTACTCCGACCATGAGATTTTCTTGCGTGAATTGGTGTCCAACGGTGTGGATGCCATGCAGAAAATCAGCCATTTGGCCAGCATCGGGCAGTTTGCAGGTGAGTTGGGCGAACTCAAAGTCGAAGTTTCTTTCGACAAAGAGGCCAAAACCATCACCATTGCCGACAAGGGACTGGGTATGAACGCCGAGGAAGTGCGCAAATACATCAATCAGGTCGCATTTTCCGGTGCTGAAGAATTCGTGAAGCGATTCCAGGATGTGAAAGATACCCGGGAAATCATCGGACAATTCGGATTGGGTTTCTATTCGGCGTTCATGGTTTCCAAACAAGTGGAAATCATCACCAAATCCTTCCAGGAAAACGAGTCGGCCGTTCATTGGGTTTGTGATGGCAGCACCACCTACACCATGAAATCCCATGAGCGCACCGAACGCGGCACGGACATCATCCTTCATGTATCGGAAGATTCGGAAGAGTTTTTGGACAAATTCAGGCTCTCGGAAATCCTCAAAAAGTATTGTCGATTCCTTCCCTACCCCGTCCATTTCGAGGGAGAAATCATCAACGATACCGAGCCACTTTGGAAACGCAAACCTTCAGAGCTCACGGAAGAAGACTACCTTAAATTTTTCGAAAAACTATACCCTTACTCGGAGGAACCGCTGTTCTACATCCACCTCAACGTGGACTATCCGTTCAATCTCACGGGCATCTTGTATTTCCCCAAGCTCCGCACGGAAATGGAGCTGAAAAAGGACCGGATTCACCTATACTCGCGGCAGGTGTTCATTACCGACAACGTAGAAAACATCGTCCCCGAATATCTCGGTCTCCTTCAAGGTGTGATCGATAGTCCCGACATCCCACTGAACGTATCGCGCTCCTATTTGCAGGCTGATTCCAACGTAAAGAAAATCAGCACCTACATCTCCAAAAAGGTCGCTGACAAGTTGCACGAACTGTTCAAAGAAGACAGGGAGAAGTTTGCCTCCAAATGGAAGGACATCGAGGTTTTCGTGAAATACGGCATGATTTCGGACGAGAAATTCTATGAAAAAGCCGTAGACTTCTGCCTTCTCCGCAACGTGGAGGATGCCACTTTCACCTTGGACGAATACAAAACCAAAATCGAGGCCGTACAAACCGACAAAAACGGTTCCTTGGTTTATCTGTACGCCGCAGACAAGGACCATCAGGACAGCTTCATCCGCTCTGCCAATAAGAAAGGGTATGACGTGTTGCACATGGGTTCACTGTTGGACAGCCACTTCATTGGACACATGGAAAGGAAACTGGAAAAAACATCCTGGAAACGTGTGGATGCCGAGGCCATCGATAAACTCATCGAAAAAGAGCAGACTGAAGCCGGACTTCTGAACGCAGAGCAAGAGAAAGAAATCGTGGGTGTATACAACAAGGTCGCAGAAGATTTGGGTGCTACGGTACGTGCAGAAGCCTTGGGGGCAGACGAAATGCCAGTGGTGTTGGTGAGGCCGGAATTCATGAGAAGGATGCGAGAACAGGCGATGTTGGGCGGTATGCAAGGCGGCATGAAGGAGTTTGTTAGTGTGGTGGTCAACAGCAGCCATCCTTTGGCAGAGAAGGTCCTTGAGAAAAAAACAGGCGAATCAAGGGAGCGTTTGGCCAAACAACTGCTGGACTTGGCCCGGCTATCACAGGGAATGCTGAGCGGCAAGGATTTGACTGAATTCATCGAGCGCAGCGTTGCCTTGGCTTCCAAAAAATAAAATCAGGCCTCAGGCGGAAACACCGGGCGGTTGGGATGAACTTCGATTTGTTTGTGGACAATCCCTCCACGAAAGGACATATCTTTGCTGTATCCCAACCGCCCCCTTTCATCATGCATCAAGCACTCATCAGTGAAGTCTCCCATGTGACGGTTTACACAGACCGCGCCATGGTCACGAGGACCGTTAAAATTCACCTCGAGCCAGGTGAACAAGTATTGAGAATTGGCAACCTGCCCTCCCCTTTGGCGGAAGACACCGTGAGGGTGGCAGGACGAGGAGACTCCCCTGTGAAAATCCTGGACTTCAAACTCCGGGATTTCAGCTATCGGGACCTGCCAGAAAAACGGTTACAAACACTCGCAGAGGAGAAGGTCAACCTCGAGTCGACGGCAAATGGAATTGAAGACCAATTGGCCGGCATCAATCACCAAAAGCAATTTGTGAAAGGCATTTCGGAAGGGAAATCCAAACAGGCCATTTCTGACATTGGCAACCGAATTGCCGATTTGGAAGAGTGGAAAAAGGTGATGGATTTCATCGGGACGGAATTGGACGACTTGGATAAAAAGAGGCGGCAACTTGAGTCCGAATTGACTAAAATAAGGTCGGAGATTGAATTGATCGAAGACAATTTGAACCGTCACGGTGGCTCCCAAGCCCTCAAGCGAAAGGAAGCGCACGTAGATCTCAGCGTATCGGCAGCTGGAGATTTCGTATTTGAAGTTTCTTATTTGGAATACAAGGCCAAATGGTCCCCAAGCTATGACGTCCGCGTTGATTCCGAGAAGAAAAAAGTGGCCGTTCGTTATTTCGGGATGGTCAGTCAATTCACCGGTGAAGACTGGGCGGATGTGAAGGTGAAACTTTCCACGGCAAGACCCTATTTGGCAGGCGACCCTCCGCGCCTGAAGCCTTGGTACTTGGATATTCAAAAAGCGCACAAAATGGAGTGGCCAGAATTTGCAGCCGCAAATCAACCCCCGGAGGCATTTGAAAGTGCGACCCGAGAAATCAAAAGCGTGAAAAAACAATCCCTGTCTCATTCATTGTCCGAGGAGGCTGCTTACGAAAGGGCCGAAGTGACATCGGGTGACGGAGTGTCGGTGGTGTTCACGACCAAAGGCATGGGCGATGTGCCGGGCGATGGCTCCAACTCCAAATTGCTCATCATGGAAAGCGAATTCGGAAGCGAATTCCGATTCCTGACCATTCCCAAACTTTCGCAGCATGTATACCTGACCACCAAAGTCGAAAACACGACCGATTACCCCCTCCTTCCGGGGAAGTTGAATCTGTTTTTGGATGGCAATTTCGTGGGCAACTCCAATTTGGAAGAGCTTGTCACGCCCGAAGAACAATTCACCTTGAACCTTGGTGTGGACGAAAGCATCCGTGTGAAGCATAAGCTATTGAAAAAGAAGGGCGATGAAAAAGGCATCTGGACCAAGAGCAAAGTGCAGGAATATGCCTACCAAATCAACCTCGAAAGCCACCGAAAAACCACCGAGACCGTGATTGTCAGGGACCAACTCCCGGTGTCCCAATACGAAAAAATCAAAGTGGACCTCGACATGTTGCATCCGCCTGAAAATGCCGAAAAAGACAAAGAGAGGCTTGTTCCCGGCACACTAGAATGGAAGGTGGTGCTACCCGCCAGAGAAAGCACCCACATCGAATTTGGATTCACGGTCAGCTATCCCAAAGACACAGAAGTGAACGGCGTATGACCAACGGAATCCGCAATCTGCTCCTGCTCGTTTTGATTGTGCTCTCCCAAAAAGGATTGGCACAGCCATGGCGCAAAGAAGCCCGAAATTTTCGCACCGAACTTGAAAAGGCTTACCGAGATTCCGCCCACAGTCCCCTGAAAGGTGAGGCTTTGAATCATTTTCCAGGCCATGATTTTTTCAGGCTCAAAAAAGCCTATTGCTTGAACGCACGGTTTGTACCGACACCCGGCGAAACACCATTTGACATGATGACCTCAAGCGGTAAAACCAAACGATTCGTGAAATACGGAGAACTCCATTTCCGACTTCAAAACCAAAACCACCAACTTGCTGCCTACCGCCGACTTGCCGGACCCAATCAAGATGAGCCCGCTCCCGATCTGTTTGTACCCTTCAAAGACTTAAGTTGCGGCCAAGAAAGCTATGGTGGAGGACGCTATTTGGACCTTCCCTTGCCCGAGGGCGACCAAGTCACCTTGGATTTCAATCGCTGCTACAACCCCTATTGTGCCTACAGCACAGGTTGGAACTGCCCCATCCCACCCATGGAAAACCACTTGAATATCAAAGTTTTGGCCGGCATCAAAAATCCAAAAAGCACCTCTCATCAATAAAGTTGACCTATCAACAGTTGACAGCGCATCCATTCTCCATGCTGGGCCGTGGTTCAACGATTTCAACCGGGTTTAAGTGAAATACTATGAGAAAATCCTATTTTGGCGCATATTCAAAAATCATGAAACAGATCCTCACCCTTTCATTTTGTTGCATGTTGTTGATGCTAGCCGGATGTGGAGCTTCTGGAAAATCCGGGTCCAAAAACAAAGGTGCCCGCGTGATGCCTGAAGGCCTTGCCGCAGCCTACCGAACGGATGCCACAAGACTTGCAGCTCGTGAACTTTCCACCAGCAGGACTTCCACGATGACAGAAGGGGACTTGCCACAAGACAGGATTGAATACTTTTACAGCCTGCTCACGAAAATCTATTGGATGACCGTTGACAGTGCCAATATTCCGGACCTCAGCAGCATACATACCTTTCCCACTCCCGATTTGCGACGGGTCCGCGTTTTCCTCAGACCCAATTCCGACCTCATCGCCAATTGGTCACAGGGCATCACCACCTCTTCAGACCTTTACCTCAATCAGCTGTTGAGCAGATACGGCGTCACGCTGGAGGATTATCGCACAACGGCAGCCGGACCTTCTGTGGTGTTGGTGGCAAACCGAGATGTGAGCACCGGGGGATTGGCCGAGTCTTTACGCCACAACCTGAACTTCAAATCGGCGGAAGCCGTGCGTGGTGACGGAGATGGGAACAACATCGAATGGGGCGGAGAAGGCAAGAATCAATTGGCCTTGCGCCTCAGCATCGGACATGGCGATTGCCCATCCGGATGCATCCACCGGAAATATTGGATTTTCTACATCAGTGAAACCGGAGACGTGACTTTCATGGGCACACGCGGTGAAATTCCAGCTGAATTGGAGCCTCAAAACTGAACCGGATCAAAAGGGTCCGTCGTCTTCATTGTCTTCCTCTTCCTCGTCCCAAAGATCGTCGTCGTCTTCATCAGGCCTGTTTTGCAACAGCCCGCTCATGAGGTCTTGGAAATGAACACCCCCATGGAGATGCTGACGCCCGAGCATGGAGAATTCCGCCAACCCATGCAATACAAACTCCATCCAGAAATACACGGCATTGCCTTCCGCCTTTGGTAAATAACGACCTACAACCTTCTTCAGGCCCGGGATTTGGTCCAATGTTTCCTTATAAGTTTTTTCCGGAGCATGATGCAGGATGTCAATTCGGTTACCTGCTCCAAACCACTTGACAACCGGCTCGTAGGGATTTTCCACCTTGCCTCGTTTCAATTCCTCCGGGCTTGGGAAATACACCACAAATTGAGCACGTATGGCTTTCCCAATCAAGTTTTGCGCCACCAAAGCCGGACCCTCTTGCTCTCCCTCGTACACGAGTTCAATTTTTCCTGTGATGGCGGGCGATACACTCCACAAGTCACCCACTCGAACGCAGCCCTTTTCCTCTCCCGATTTCAGAAGCCTAAGCTCGGCAGCGCTCAGCAAGGTCTCGTATGCACTGATGGTGAGACGTGCAGAAACTCCGCTTTTTGGATCCACATACTCACTTTCGCGGGCTGAAACGGCTATCTGCTCCACCAAATCCACTGCCTCTACCGGCACCAAAAGCCTGGAAGCCACGGATGGCGAAATACGTGCCTCCTGCAGGGTGATGTTACGGGAAATCGAAATGGACTTGGGATAATGGGTGAGGATTTGACTTTCGATGCGGTCCTTCAAGGGGGTGACGATGGACCCACGGTTGGTGTAATCTTCCGGATTGGCCGTGAAAACGAAGGCGATGTCCAAGGGGAGCCGAATTTTGAATCCGCGGATTTGGATATCTCCTTCTTGCAGGATGTTGAACAAAGAGACTTGGATACGGGCCTGCAAGTCTGGTAATTCATTCAAAACAAACAGGCAACGGTTGCTTCGTGGGATGATGCCATAATGGATGACCCGTTCATCGGCGTAGGATAGACGCAAATTGGCAGCTTTGATTGGGTCCACGTCACCAATGAGGTCGGCCACGGACACATCCGGGGTAGCAAGTTTCTCCGCATAGCGGTCGTCCCGATGCACCCATGTCACAGGAGTCGCATCACCCATTTCTGCCACGAGGTCACACGCCGTCCTGCTCAAAGGCGCAAGGGGATCGTCATTGAGGTCGCCACCGTCCACCACGGGCATCCATTCATCGAGCAAATTGACCAAACTGCGCGCCATGCGTGTCTTGGCTTGCCCACGCAAACCTAGCAAAATCATGTTGTGGCGGCTGAGGATGGCCCTTTCCATGTCAGGAATCACAGTCTCGTCGTATCCGAAAATCCCGGGGAAAACCGGAACACCTGTTTGGAGGCGCATCACCAGGTTTTCACGCATTTCGTCCTTGATGGAACGGCTACGGTAACCCGAAGATTTCAATTCTCCGAGGGTGCGGATTTCAGGCCGGGAGTTGGATGGGTGGTGTTGCTGCATATGGAGTTCAACAAATGAAAGGGCAAGGAGGTTTTCGAAAATTACGCAACAATCCTCGGTCGGGTGTGTCAAAAATCACCATCCATGGGTAAATTGCTTCATGGCCATCGAGTTTCTCATCAACCACGCCTGCAGAGTCAAAGCCGAACTTGGCCCCGAGGGAATGGTACAGCTCGTGAAATCACGCAGCAGGGCTGGAATGTTGTTGGATCGTTTCATGCGGGACGGGATGGGGCGTGATGAGGCCATGCAGGCCACGTTCGGCATGCAGGTTCGTTTGCCAGACGGGAATGAGGAATTACGTAGGGTGAGTGTCGGCTCTATGTTGCAGGCTGCTAGTATTTTGGACGACCATTCACAAGCTTGCTCGGAATGTCCGGTGGCCATGGGAAGACCATTTGGTTGTTTTCAAAGCATCCATTACCCCATCAGCGAGGCTGCGGAAGAATGGCTGGCAAGCATGGCGGTAGAAGCTTTGGCAAAAGGGATGCCCAACTCCATTTTGCTGAAATTCATCCTCGACGAGAACCTGACCGGACAAGGGTTCAAGTCACTCCGCGCCGATGAGGACACCCGTTACCTTTCGAGCAGCCTGCCCATCGAACTCGAAATCGAAGACCCAGAATGGGGCAATGCCGTGGTGGACACCGATCAACTGTTGGAAGCATTTTTTGGCGTGGGCACCCTTGGCGAGGTCCATCAACAGTTGTTGTTGCTTTTCAGCGGCGGTTTGACGCTGCAAGACAGTCCGCCTGCACTTGAACGAATCGGGGTACAGCTGCAATGCGCACCCCACACATCCCAAGACGGGAGCGTCCGATTTTGGGTCTACACCATGCCTGACACTTTACAGGACGATGCCTCCATCAAGCAAATCAAGGCCTTTTTAAGGTCGGTTTTCGCCGCTTTTGGATGCAAGGCCGAGATAAAGGTGGAAGGCTGAGCTGGAAAATACCTTCCTTAAATTATTTGATAAATCGCCCAAATAATCGCCGAATCATCTTGCAAGGATTTGAATTCAGTCTAAACCATGATGCCTCCAAGGCCTTCCATATCAGCACAATGCAACCTTTCTTGGCGGGATACGTTAGGATTTTAATCAACCCAATCACCCATCTCCATGGACCGGAAACAATTCCTCATCAATTCATCTTTGACTGCCTTTGGCTTGTCCGCCTTTGGGTCAATCATCCAAAACCCGTCTGGAGATTTCTCGGGCGATTGTGATACCACCAATGACATTTTGGGCCCTTTTTACAGAACCGATGCACCCGTTAGGTCAGACCTCATTTTCGAAGGGTTGGAAGGAACGAGAATTATTTTGAAAGGAACCGTTTTCATGTCGGATTGCACCACCCCGCTTCGCAATGCCTGGGTCGAGATTTGGCACTGCGACACCAAGGGCGAATACGACAATGATTCGGAGGAATACAGGCACCGGGCAAGGTTACAAACGAATGAAAATGGAAAATATTCTTTCACAACCATCCTGCCCGGCAAGTATCTAAACGGCAGGCTTTATCGGCCTTCCCATATCCATTTCCGTATTTCGGAAGAAAACAGCAAGGAATTGATTTCCCAAATCTACTTCAAGGGAGATCCGCACATCGAAAAAGACCCTTGGGCATCACAGGAAAAGGCCAAACGTAGAATTTTGAACATCACCCCCGAAGATATCAATGGGAATTTGACGGTTCATTTCGACATTTTCATGCAAGGCAAATAAAAAGACTCACCAGTCAAAAGCAATCTGTCATTTTCACTTCCCTACTTCCTTTTCGCATCGCCTTGGATTTTCTCGCAGCAGGACACAATCAATCTCCCTCTTGTCTGTAGTTCGATATTGCGGCATCAAAAACGAAAAGCGGATGGAGCTGAAATTCAACCCCACCCGCGGTGATTCAAAAAAACTGGATATTAAATTGGTAGATTGCTGTGGTAAAAGGTCGTGTGAAGCACTTCGCGTTCGGGGTGCAAACTCAAGACTGGTACGGGGCTGAATTGCAGCACCTCCTCGGTGACAGAACCCAGCAACCAGCCTGCAATTCCGGTACGACCATGGGTCTCCATCCAAATCATGTCGTGGCCACCCTCCTTGGCATAAGCCAAAATGGCATCGGAAATGATTCCACCAACGCGGACCGTGATTTGTACGTTCACGATTCCCTGCTGATGTAAGGCATCGCTTTGCTTTTGAAGGTATCGGCGCAGTTCGTCCACATCTTTCTCATAGAAGGCGATGCTGATGAGTTCGACAACGGGATTGTAAACCTTGGAATAGGCCTGCAGGAATTGCCTCAATTCACGGATGCCAAACTCCGGATCCACCGCAACCAGGATTTTGTCAATTTGGCCCTTGTCAGCAGGCCTGCTTACCGTGACCACCGGCACAGATGCACCCCGCACCACTTTGTTCACGTTGCTGCCGATCATGCCCGACTCGATGGCATGGGTCCCCCAAGTGCCCATTACGATCATCTCCGCATTCACTTCCTCACATGCGTCCAAAATCACTTTATATGGCTTGCCTTCAAACAAAAGTTTCGACGTCGAAATACCCTTTCCTCCACGCTCCGCAATGATTTTGTCTAGGAGTCTGTTGGCAAACACGCGCTTGCGTTCCAGCAAATCATTGTCAGCGAAGAATTCGGACAGAGGAGCCAAAGACTCCAATGCATGGACAAACACGACTTCCGAGCCGTGCAAGAGTGCGAATTTCATCGCCAAATCGATTGCGCAATCCGAACTCGGGGTGAAATCTACCGGAACGATGATCTTTTTTTGCCTTGCTTTCATGTTGATTCGATGTTGATGAACGCAAGGTTCGGAATTCACATGGTCAAGTCGAATGACCTGCATTTCCGAAAAACATGATTTTAATCAGGAGTCAACCCCAAGCCTGCAATCAAACAAAATCGCGGCAGATTGGGCTCATTTCCACTCGATGCTGTACATCATGTGGGCCAAATCCTCTTTCAGGAAATCGATGACAGGAGCCAAAGAGTCATGCCTCACCGCCTCGTCGAAATAAAAGGCAGCCATGACCATGTGCGTTGAATCCGTGTAAAAGACTTGGGCAGGGACGCCGACGGTTCCGAACAATTCGTACATGATCCCATTGCCATTGTCACCCTTCAAAGGTGTCTCCTTGATCTGGTTTACCTTTTGGATGTGCTTGAACACCAGTTTCCGGTACTCCTCGTTGTGTTCGGCAATGTCTCGCCCTGAACCGGGCAGGTAGCGGTAGGTGATGTGCCACCGGCATTGGAATTTTTCGAAATACAAATCCATCCAACAGCTGTCGGGCTTTCTGCTTTCCACTTGACCAAAAGCGGGCGCTTCAAATGAAAATGGACAGTTTTCATCACGGATAAGCTGGTAAGTATGCGATGGAAGGTCAATCCTGGGCCAACCACTTGGTTTGGGAAAAGGGGCTGTAGGCTCTCCACATCCGGACAATAAGACGCAAATCAAACTGATTGTTACAACCCAACCATTCAACCTTACGTCAGCGTATCGGAAGGGCATGTATTTGTCAAGCATTGTTTCCATGATTGTGGGGGAAGTTAGTCATTTTCTTCGCTACCCTCGGATTCATTGGCTTCCAAAATCTGCATTTTGACGCGCTTGATGCGGTTTTGAGAAACTGATTCAATGTAAAACCTGAACTTCTCGTGTTCAATGGTGTCTCCCTTTTCCGGAATTCGACCATGCAGCTCCAAGACCAACCCCGCCAAGCTGTCGGCATTTCCTTTGATTTCGTCCAAGGCATTGTCGGGCAGGTCGGTATGTCGGACCAAGTCATTGAGGGGTGTTTTGCCATCAAAAACGAATTCATTGTCGCTCAATTTGGAAAAAACCAATTCCTCATCATCGAACTCGTCCACGATTTCACCGAAAATTTCTTCGATGATGTCTTCAAAGGTCACCAGACCAGAAGTGCCACCGAATTCATCCACCACGATGGCGATGTGAAGCCTCTTGCGTTTGAAATCCTCCAACAAATCACGCGTGCGCTTGGTTTCAGGCACGAAAAAAGCCGGGCGGATGAGTTGCTGCCATTCGACCTCTTCGTTTCCGTCGCGCAAATAAGGCAACAGGTCCTTGACGTACAGAATGCCCTTGATTTTGTCGATGCTTTCGCTGTATACGGGCATCCGCGAATAACCTTCCGCGTTGATTCTTGCCACCAAATCAGGAAGCGAAAGCTGGTAATCCAAAGCTGCAATGTCCACCCGGGCCCGCATGATGGACCTCACGCCCGTGTTGCTGAGATTGACGATCCCTTTGAGGATGCCCTTTTCTTCCTCGGGCGACTCCTCCTCACTCGTCAGGTCGATGGCGTGCTTGATGTCCTCAAAGGAGGCACTGATGGATTCGGTATTGACCCTGTTGTCAAGGAAGGAAGTGGTTTTCAGCAACAGGAAAGAAAAAGGCGACAACAAAGTGCGCATGAACAAGGCTGGAACAGCCATGAGCTTCACGATGGACAGGCGGTTTTGGGAGGCGTAGATTTTCGGCGTGATTTCCCCGAAAAACAAAAGGATGAAGGTGACCAAGCCGATTTCGAGGATGGGAAAAACCCAAACAGCCCAATCGGTGGCTTCGAGTCCGTAAGTGTCGTAGATATTTTTGAGCAAAAGGCTGCTGATCAAAACCATTGCTACGTTGACCAAATTGTTGAATATCAAAATGGTAGCGAGCAGGATTTTGGGTTTTTTCACAACTTCCCAAACCCGGTCATTGGCTTCTCTGAACGATTTGAGCTCGGCTTGTGACAAGGAGAAATAGGCGACCTCGGTG
>Ga0068876_10001729_pt1 | contig 16691 bp, 16 predicted proteins | sample NOAtaG_6_FD_66442 | JGI IMG/M metagenome (GOLD analysis project Ga0068876, IMG submission 66442) | Freshwater lake microbial communities from Lake Erie, under a cyanobacterial bloom - NOAA_Erie_Diel5S_2200h metaG | ecosystem: Environmental > Aquatic > Freshwater > Lake | place: USA: Ohio, Lake... | reverse complement strand
CCTACGGCGTCTGGGTCCGGGCCCGCACCCGCGGCCGCGCCGGCACCGTGCGGGTCTCGGTCGACGCGGGCCCGCCCACCGAGCTCGGCTGCGTCCGGGAGGGCACCTGGACGTGGGTGCGTCTGGCGTGCCCGGCGGGCGCCGCGGCCGAGCTCGGCACGCTCAGCGCAGGCCCGCACACCCTGCACGTCGAGCCCTCGAGCACCGACGTCGAGATCGACGCGGTGCGCCTCACCGCCGACGAGGCCTGCTTCGCCGACGCCGTCGACTGCGGCGGCTGCGGCTGAGCGCACGCCGCTCAGCGCAGAAGGCCGATCAGCGCCTCGCCGGACTTCAGCCGGCCCTCGTCGTCTTCGTCCCGAACCCGATCGATGCGCAGCGCGCCGCGGCCGCAGCGCACCCGCACGACCCCTCCCGCGATCCACGCCTCGCCGACCTCGAGGCCGCCGGGCGGTCGCGCGTCGTCGACGGCGACGTCGAGGAAGGTCACGAGCGCTTCGCCGAGCACCGCGCGCGCCCCGGGCTCGGGCCGCGCCGCCCGCACCCAGCGCTCGAGCTCGGCGGCGTCGCAGTCGAAATCGACGGCGAGATCCTCCTCGGTCGGCTGCGGCGCCTCGGTCGCGCCCGCCTCGTCCTGCGTCCACGCCGCGGGCGTCTCGCCGCGCGCCCGGCGCTCGACGAGCTCGAGGAGCAGCGCGAGCGAGGGGCGGTCGAGCTTCTTCGCCAGCGTCCAGCCGTCGTCGGCCGCGGCGATCGGCACCCGCCGCTGCGCCACGACGCGACCGGTATCGTACTCCGCGTCGAGCTCGTGAAGGCTCACGCCGGTCTCGGTGTCGCCGCGCCGGATGGCCCAGAAAAACGGGTCCGGGCCGCGCCAACGCGGCAAGAGGGAAGGGTGCACGCCGTAGGCCGGCGCGAGCGCGAGCACCGAAGCCGGAATCTTCTTCGGCCAGAACCACGACAGGATCAGGTCGGGCTTCACGCTCTCCAGCGTTCGCACCACCTCCGCGTCGTCGAGCGCGGGCGCACCGAGGAGCAGCGCGCCCCGCTCGAGCCGCATCCGTGCACGGCGCGCTCCGGGCTGATCGAGGTGTCCCAGGCACGCGGCGAGGGGCCGGTGCCCGTGCCGGCGCAGCACCTCGAGGCCGAGCGGCAGGCCGAAGTACAGGATCCGCATGGCGGTGCTATAGCTCGCGGCCTTCCCTCCGCGCCGCTGGGCGCCCCGAGATCATGCCCCGCACCATCCGCGTCGTCGCGGCCGTCATCGAAGAGAACGGCCGCTACCTGATCACGCAGCGCCGGCCCAACGCCGTGCTGCCCCTGCTCTGGGAGTTTCCCGGAGGGCGCGTCGAGACGGGCGAGAGCGACGCGGCCGCCCTCGGGCGCGAGCTGAAGGAGCGGCTCGGCGCCGAGGTGAAGGTCGGGCAGCTCATCTCCTACGTCAGCCACCCCTACGAGCACTACACCGTCGATCTGCACCTCTACGAGTGCGTGCTGCTCGGCGGCGGTGCCCCCTCGCTCGAGTGCCGCGCCGTGCACGGCTTCGAGTGGGTGCGCTCGAGCGACTTCGAGCGCTACCCCTTCACACCGGCCGATGAGGCCTCCATGTCCAAGCTCCTGGGTGTCGAATGAACCGAAGCGCGCTGTTCCTCTCGTTCTGCCTCGCCCTCACCGCCTGCGGCGGCGAGGAGCCCTCCCTGCATGCCCACGGCGAGCACGCCGCCGCAAGCGCGGAAGCGCCCGCGGCGGAGGGCGCCACGGAGGCCGCCCCAGAGGGCGCCTCTGCCGGACCGGCGCCGACCGCCGTCCTGCCCGACGGAGCCCGCCTCTTCGGCACCGCGCTCTCCGACCGCGCCGCGACGCCGCTCGCAGACATCAGCGCCAACCCCGACGCGTTCAACGAGCAGGTCGTCCGCACCTCGGGCACCATCGAGCGGGTCTGTCAGGCGATGGGCTGCTGGATGGAGCTGCGCGCCGAGGGCGTCGCGCCGGTCCGCGTGCCGATGGCGGGCCACTCGTTCTTCCTGCCCCGCGACGTCGCGGGCCGCGCTGCCGAGATCGAGGGCCGCGTTGCGGTTCGTCCGCTCACCGACGACGTGCGACGGCACCTCGAGAGCGAGGGCGCGGTGGCCACCGCGAGCGCGCTCTCCATCGACGCGACCGGCGTCGTCGTCCGCTGAGCAGCGGATGAGCCCGCTGCCCGAGCGGTGCCCGACCTGCGGGACCGGGATCCCGGCCGGGGCGTCGCGCTGTCCGGGCTGCGGCCGCGTCTTCGGCGAGGACAACCGCTGCCCGCACTGCCACGCCATCGCCGCGGTGCGCAGCGACGGCGCGGGCGCCTACGTCTGCGTGGCCTGCGGCAAGCCCCGCGTCCGCAAGCCCGACACCACGCTGCTCGGTGAGGATCACGGGCGCCCCTCGCTCTTGCCCCGACCGGTCTCGGCAGCCGGGCGTGCGATGCGGGCGGTCGGCACCTTGTCCATCGGCAGCGGCGTGCTCGGTGCGGCGCTCGCGACGGCCGCGCTCGGCACCGGGGTCGCTGGCCTCGCGGTCGCGGCCGCGGTCGGTGCGGTCTCCGTGCTTCTCGGGCTCGCGCTCTTCCGGCGCGCCTCGGGCAGCGATCGAGCCGCCCGTGCCCGGGACGAAGAGAGCGCGGCCGCGCGGGTTCGGGCCGCAGCCTCGCGCCTCGGCGGCGACGTCACCGCGGCGCAGCTCGCCGAGCAGCTCGGCGTGCCGGTCGAGGAGGCCGACCGCGCTCTCACCGCGATGGCCGACGGGACCCACGTGACGGTCGAGGTCGACACCGAGACCGGCGCCGTGCACTACGTCTTTCCGGCGATCGTCGCCGCGCGGCCCAAGGTGCGCGTCGAGCCCGTCGCGCCCGACGCCGCGGAGCCCGAGCCTGCCGAGCAGCCCGCCCAGCGCCGCTCGCGGATCTGACGGCGCCCGCGCGGCTCGGCTATCCTCCACCGCCCAAGGAGCCCCACCGCATGCGCATCCTCGTCGCCGACAAGCTCGCCTCGTTCGTCCCCGGCCGTCTGCAGGATCTCGGCGCCCGCGTCGACGTCGACGCGAAGCTCGAGGGCGAGGCCCTCGCCGCGAAGATGCGCGAGCTCGACCCCGAGATCCTCGTCGTGCGCAGCACGAAGGTGCAGGCGGCGCACTTCGAGGCGGGCAAGAGCCTCTCGCTCGTCATCCGGGCGGGCGCGGGCGTGAACACCATCGACATGAAGGCGGCCTCGGCGCGCGGCGTGTACGTCACGAACTGCCCGGGCAAGAACGCCGCGGCGGTCGCGGAGCTCGCGATCGGCCACCTCGTCAACCTCGACCGCCGCATCGCGGACAACGTCGCGTCCCTCCGCAGCGGCCACTGGAACAAGAAGCAGCTCGGCGAGGCCCGGGGCCTGCGCGGCCGCACCCTCGCGGTCCTCGGCTGCGGCGCGATCGGCAAGGAGGTCATCGCCCGCGCCCGCGCCTTCGGCATGAAGATCGTGGGCTGGTCGATCTGGCAGCCCGGCGAGGCCGAAGCGCTCGGCGTCACCACCGCGCCCACCGCCGAGGCGGCGGTCGCCGCCGCCGACGCGGTGAGCGTGCACCTGCCGCTCACCAAGGAGACCGAGAAGCGCATCGGCGCGAGCGTGTTCTCCGCGATGAAGCCCGGCGCGTACTTCATCAACACCTCGCGCGGCGAGGTCGTCGATCAGGACGCGCTCGTCGAGGCCTGCCGGAGCCGCGGGATCCGCGCGGGCCTCGACGTCTTCGCGAGCGAGCCGAGCGCCGGGCAGGCGCCCTTCGAGGATCCCATCGGCAAGGAGCCCAACGTGTACGGCACCTGCCACATCGGCGCGTCCACCGACGAGGCGGAAGAGGCGGTCGGCGAGGAGGTCGTCCGCATCGTGCGCGCCTACCAGAAGGCCGAGCCGATCCCGAACTGCGTGAACCTCGCGCTGAAGAGCGCGGCGACCCACGTGATCGTGATCCGGCACGCCGACCGGGTCGGCGTGCTCGCCCACGTGCTCCGGGCGCTCAGCGAGGCCCGCCACAACGTGCAGGGCATGGAGAACATCGTGTTTTCCGGCGGACAGGCCGCGCTCGCGCGCGTCGAGGTCGTCGGTGAGCCGACCGCCGAGGTCCTCGCCGCGATCGGCGCGAGCCCCGACATCTTCCACGTCGGCGCCTCGGCGATCTGAGCGCCCGCGCGCCTGCCCGAACGGCTCGGCGGCGGTGATGCTAGGCTCGCTCCGTGTTCGTTCGCGACGTCACCCGCGCGCTCGACGCAGCGGCCGTGCCGTACTGCCTCGTGGGCGGGCTCGCGGTGAACCTGTATGGCATTCCGCGCACGACCTTCGACGTCGACCTCGTGGTGCCGCGTGAGCGTGGGCCGCTCGCGGGCTGTCGGCATGCGCTCGAGGGGCTCGGCCTCCGCTGCCGCCTGCCGCTCGCGATCGAGGATCTCTGCGACGAGACGGACGAGGCGCTTCTCGCGCGCCAGCTGATCGCGGTGACCTTTACCGACCCGTCGAACCCCCTGCGCGAGGTCGATGTGCTCGTCGCGCCGCCCATCCCAGGCGCGGCGCTCGTCGCGCGCTCGGTGGTGCGCGAGTCGGCCGAGCTCTCGGTGCGGGTGGCGAGCCTGCCCGACCTCGTGGCGCTGAAGCGAGCAGCGGGCCGCGCGCAGGACCTCGCCGACCTCCGGCACCTCGAGCGGCTCTTGCCGAGGGGGCGCACGTGAACGAGCCGCCCTTCGGGTTCGACTACCACGTCTCGGACGAGCAGATCGCGACCTACTCCGCGCTGCCGATCCACGTGCGGCTCGCGTGGGTCGAGGAGACGGCGCGGCTGGTGTACGCACTCTCGACGCCGGAGGTGCGCGCGCGCTGGGCGGCCCTCCGCCGGGGCGAGCCGATGCCCGTACCCGACGAGCCGACCTGACGCGCCCCTCGGCGGGGCACCTCGCCGAGGTCCTCGCCGCGATCGGCGCGCGCCCCGACGCCTTCCACGTAGGCGCCTCGGCGATCTGAACTCAGCCCTTCGCGAGCCGCTCGGCAGCGCGGGCGTAGGCCTCGATGGCGGCCGGGAGCGTGCTTCGGAGGTAGGCGGCCTGCAGCGCCGGGATGCCGAGCAGCACGATGGCGATGAGCCACGCGAGGGGGCCGTTGAGCCGGCAATCGCCGCTCCAGACCAGCCTGGTGCCGGCCTCGGTTCCGTCGCGAAAGCCGCGCGCGCCGTCATCGTCGGAGAGCGTGTACTCCGACGTGAAGAGGAGGAGGTCGGTCACGCTCCGGGCGACACGGCGCCGTTCGGCGACGAGCTCGGTGATCTCGGTCGCGAGCGCACGGGGCCGCGCGTTTCCACGGAAGTGCAGCCGCGTGACGCACTGCCCGACCTGCCCTGGGTCGCCGCTCAGGACCTCGACATGCGCGAGTCCGGAGATGACCTCCGTCGCGCGAGCTGGATCGGCGATGAGGCTCCATACCAGCGCCCGGGGCGCTGCGATGGACCGCTCGCCAGACTTCATTCGTCGTCCTTCTGCAGCTTGGCGAGGACGGAGAAGTCCTCGAGCGTCGTCATGTCGCCGGCGATCTGCTTGCCTGCGGCGACCTCTTTCAATAGACGCCGCATGATCTTCCCGCTGCGGGTCTTGGGCAGCAGATCGGTGAAGCGGATGTCGTCGGGCCGGGCGAACTTCCCGATCTCCTTGGCGACGTGCTCGAGCAGCTCGGCCTTCAGCGCGGGGCTCGGATCGAGACCCTGCTTCACCGTCACGAAGGCCACGAGCGCCTGCCCCTTCAGCTCGTCGGGGCGCCCGACGACGGCGGCCTCGGCCACGCTCTTGTGTGCGACGAGCGCGCTCTCGACCTCGGCGGTCCCGAGCCGGTGGCCGGCGACGTTCACCACGTCGTCCACCCGGCCCATCACCCAGAAGTAGCCGTGCTCGTCCTGCCGCGCGCCGTCGCCGGTGAAGTACTTGCCGGGAAACCGGGAGAAATACGTGTCCTTGAAGCGCTGATCGTCGCCCCACACGGTCCGCATCATCGAGGGCCAGGGCCGCTCCACGATCAGGTAGCCGCCCTCGTTCGGCGCCGCGGGCGAGCCGTCCTCCTTCACCACCTTCGGCGTCACGCCGAAGAAGGGCACCGTGCAGCTGCCGGGCTTCGTCGCGATGGCGCCGGGCAGCGGCGTCATCATCATCGCGCCGGTCTCGGTCTGCCACCACGTGTCGACGATCGGACAGCGACCCTTGCCGATCACCTCCCGGTACCACATCCACGCCTCGGGGTTGATCGGCTCACCGACCGTGCCGAGCAGCCTGAGCGAGCTGAGGTCGTGCTTCATGGGCCACTGCTCGCCCCACTTGATGAACGCACGGATGGCAGTCGGCGCGGTGTAGAGGATCGTCACGCCATGCCGCTCGATGATCGACCAGAAGCGGCCGGGATCGGGCTGGTTGGGCGCGCCCTCGTACATGAGGCAGGTCGCGCCGTTCGCGAGCGGCCCGTACACGATGTAGTTGTGCCCCGTGATCCAGTCGACGTCGGCGGTGCACCAGTACACGTCCTCGTCGTTCAGGTCGAAGACGTACTTGCTGGTCGCGTAGGCCCCGACCATGTAGCCGCCAGTCGTGTGCAGGACGCCCTTGGGCTTGCCGGTCGTGCCCGAGGTGTAGAGGATGAAGAGCGGGTGCTCGGCGGGCAGCTCGGCGGGCGGGCAGGTCCCGTCCACGGCGCTCATCATCTCGCTCCACCAATGATCGCGGCCGGGCTGCATCGCCACCGGGTTGCCGGTCCGCTTCAGCACCACTGTGTGCTTCACCCCCGGCGCTTCGGTCAGCGCCTTGTCCACCGCGTCCTTGAGCGGCACCACGCCGCCGCGCCGCCACGCGCCGTCCTGCGTGACGATCACCTTCGCGTCCGCGTCGTTCACCCGGTCCCGCACCGCCTCGGCGGCGAAGCCTCCGAAGATGACGGTGTGGATCGCGCCGATGCGCGCGCAGGCGAGCATCGCGATGGCCGCCTCGGGCACCATCCCCATGTAGATGCCGACGCGGTCGCCCTGCGCGACGCCGAGCTTCTTCAGCACGTTCGCGAAGCGCTGCACCTCGCGGTGCAGCTGGCCGTAGGTGTAGACGACGACGTCGCCGGGCTCGCCCTCGAAGATCAGCGCGGCCTTGTTCTTCCGCGGCCCCTGCGCGTGCCGGTCGAGACAGCTCGCCGAGAGGTTCGTGACGCCGTCCTCGAACCAGATGGGGTGCGGCGCGTTGCGCTCGTCGAGGCCCTTCGTCGGCGCGCGGAACCAGAACAACTCCTGGGCCATCTGCAGCCAGAAGGCGTCGGGCTGCTCGACGCTCTTCCGGTAGAGCTCGTCGTAGCGCTCGCGGCTCTCGACGCGGGCGCGGCGGGCGAACTCGGTGGGCGGATCGAAGAGGCGCGACTCGCGCGACACGCTGGTGATGGTCATGGGCGGATCTCCGGAGCGCGAGCATACCGGCCCCGTCGCCCTCGCCGCCATCCCGACCACGCGTCCGGTGTTGCGTTCCGCTGCACCGTGATAAGAGCGTCGTCTCTCGTAAGGAGGCGCTCATGGTCCGCCGGCACGTCGACGAAGAGAACCTGCGCGTCAGCGAGATCCCCGAGCGCGACAGCCTGCAGCCCGTCGAGGGCGGCGTGACGGTCGTCGTGACCCAGGCCTTCGGTCCCACCGGCGAGAGCCTCGTCGGGATCAGCGACGTCGTCTTCGACGGTTTTCCCGCCGTCACCGTGTGGCTCAAGACCCCCGATGGCCGCGAGGGCCCCGTGCACCTCTCCCCGATCCACGGCGACAAGCGCAAGGCCGGCTTCACCGACCTCGCACCGGGCACGCGCCTCACGCTGCTCTGCCCGGTCACCAAGAAGCCGCTCGACAAGCTCGGGCCCGTCGACGACGGCAGCGGCGCCGACTACTACGCCATCTACCTGACGCGGCGGCTCTCGAGCGGCGCCTGCGTCATGGTCACCGACGTGTGGGACCACTACCACTCCCGGATCGTCGACGACCACGCGGTCGTGTCGTACTGGACCCGCACGCACCCGGACCAGTGAGCTCCGATGCGGCGCGCCGACCTCGCCGAGGACGCCTACCGCGCTGCGCTGGCCGACTGGGAGCGCGGCGAGGGCCACGGTCGGCTGCCGCGCCTGTTCCGCGCCCGCTGGCTCGACGCGTTCACCCGCACGCCGTGGTGGACGCCCTACGCGGCGGGGCTGCCCCTCGCGGCGATCGCCCTCGGCGTCGCGGCTGCGGACGGCCTCGACCTCGACGCGCCCGCAACCTGGGCGGCGCTGCCGTTCGGCGCGCTGAGCTGGTCCTTCCTCGAGTACGCGCTGCACCGCTTCGTGTTCCACGCGCGCGCCCGCTCGGAGACCGCGCGCATCGCGCTCTTCCTCGCCCACGGTCACCACCACGCCGATCCGAGCGACCGGTCGCGCCTCGCGGCGACCCCGGTGCAGCTCGGATCGGCGCTCCTTCTTCTCTTCGGCGCGTGCGATCTGGCCTTCGAGGACGCCGCGACCTGGCTCGCATTCGCCAGCGCCCTCCTCGCCTACGTCGCCTACGAGGCGGTCCACTACGCGGCCCACTTCGGCCGGCCGGAGTCGCCGTGGCTCCGGGCGCTCCGGCGGCACCACCTCGCGCACCACCACCTCGATCCACGATCCCGCTGGGGCATCGGGACGCCGCTCTGGGACTGGGTGCTCGGGACCCGGGGCGCGCCGGCCCGCAGCGCGCCTCCGGGCGACTAGACACCTTGGGTCAGGTGGGGCACCCGCCGACCTGCAGCACGCCGACGCCCGCGAGGTTCGCGTCGCACTCGCTCGGGTACTCGACGCCGTCGCAGCCGCAGACCGGCGTGCCGCCCGGATCGGGGCAGCCAGGCGGGCGCGGCGTGCAGACGCCCGGAGCGTCGGCGCGTCCGCAGATGTCGGCCAGGGTGTAGGCACAGAACTCGTTGGCCTCGCAGGTGGGCGAGCCGAACGGGGAGCGCCCGCCGCACGCCCGCGTGCAGCCCGCGCGCGCCGTCAGGCACGCACCCCGGTCGGGGTAGAGCGCACCGCAGTCGGCGCCGACGCACGTGCAGCCGCTCAGGAAGGCGCAGGACGCGCCGGTCCACAGCACGCCGAGCACCAGGTCGCAGCTGCCCATCGCCCTGGCCTCCTGCGCCGCGCAGTTCGCGGAGGGCGCGTCGGGCCCGCCGTCTGCGACCGGCGCGTCGAGGGCGACCGGGGCATCGGTCGACGCGGGCGCATCGCCCTCGATGGGGGCATCGGACGTGACCGGCGCGTCGGTGGTCACGGGCGCGTCGGCGCCGGCATCGGTGGTGGTGCTGCCAGGACAGCCCGGCAGGAGAAGGACGGCGAAGAGACAAGCGAGGTGGCGGTACATGAAGCGCTCCAGCGGAGAAGGGGCCGCGGTCCGCCCGCGGCGCGCGGAGGATGCATCGCGGCCTCGCCTTGGGCCACGTTGCGCGTCGCTCGCGCGACCCGGGGCAGGCTCAGACGACTGGCAGCCGCTTGCGGCGGGGCGCGCCGGGGGGCGGCTCGGCGAGCGAGCCGTCGGGCTCACAGAGGTCCGCGACGAGATCGGGATCGACCGCGCGGGTCACCAGCGCCTTGCGCAGCTCACCCGGCTGGGCGGTGCCGTTGGCGAGGTAGACCTTGCCGTCGATCTCCGGGGCCTGGCCCCACCAGCGGCCCTCGAGGAGCAGCTCGCTCTCGTCCGAGATCCCCTCGACGATCACCTCGAGCTCCCGGCCGACGAGGGCCTTCGCCTTCTTCTTGCCGATGGCGCGCTGGATCGAGAGCAGCTTCTGCGCGCGCTTCTTCTTCACCGATGCGGGCACGTCGTCGGCGAGCTCGAAGGCCTTCGTGTCCTCCTCGTGCGAGTACTGGAAGACCGCGACGCGATCGAGCTCGGCCCAGCCCACGAAGTCGACGAGCTCGGCGAAGTCCTCCTCGGTCTCGCCGGGGTGCCCGACGATGAAGGCGCTCCGGAACACCGCGCCCTCGATCTTCGACTTCACCATGTCGACGACCCGCCGCTGCCGGTCGCGTCCGTGCCCGCGCCGCATGATCTTCAGCATCCGGTCGGAGGCGTGCTGCAGCGGCATGTCGACGTAGCGCAGCACCTTCGGGTGCTGGGCCAGTAGCTCGACGAGCGCCGGGTCGAGGTTCTCCGGATAGAGGTAGAAGAGCCGTACCCAGGCCGCGCCGGGCAGGTCGGCGACCCGCCGCACCAGCGCCGCGAGCTTCGCGCCGTCGTCGCGATCCCGCCCATACGAGATCGTGTCCTGCGAGATGAGGCAGAGCTCCTTCACTCCGTGCGCGATGTGCTCCTCGCACTCGCGCACGACGTCCTCGATGCTGCGGCTGCGCTGCTTGCCGCGGAACGTGGGGATGGCGCAGAACGCGCAGCGCTTGTTGCAGCCCTCGGCGATCTTCACGTAGGCGAAGTGCCGCGAGAGCGAGGGCGCGCGGGGATCGGTCGCCCGCATCGTCCAGTCCGCCGGGTTGCCGACGAGCATGCGCGGAGCGCGCTCGCCGTGCCGCAGCACCTCCTCGAGCTTCAGCATGTCGCTCGAGCCGAGGAAGTGATCGACCTCGGGCATCTCCGCGGCGAGCTGCTCGGGGTAGCGTTGCGAGAGGCACCCCGCGACGACGAGCGTGCGGAACGCGCCGGCGTCCTTCTGCTTGCCGAGCGCGAGGATGGTCTCGATCGACTCTTCTTTCGCCTCCCCGACGAAGCCGCAGGTGTTCACCACCACGACCTCGGCGTCCTCCGGGCGCGGCACCGCGGTGAAGCCGCTCACCCCCGAGACCCCCAGCATGACCTCGGTGTCGACGCGGTTCTTCGCGCAGCCGAGCGAGACGAAGTGGATGGTGCGGGTGGTCATGCCGGGCCGGCCAACGTGCGGGCGGCCTGCGGCCCGGTCAAGCGCGGGCACCGCGTCGCCCGCGATGTCGCGGCCGGCCGGGCCAGGGCCCCGAGGCCTGAGCAGGTGCGGCGGCCCTCGTGTATGCTGCCGCCCCATGTCTCGCTTGACCCCGCGTCCCCGCGCCCCGCTCTTCGGCTCGGCCGGTCTCGCGCTCGGCTCGCTGACCCTCGCCGCGGGCTGCGGCGCGGTCGCGCCCATGGCCCCCGACACCGGGATCATCTCGCCCATGCCGCCGCCGCTCGACGCCGGGCCCGACAGCCCGCCGACTCCGATGCCGCGCGACACCGGCATCGACACGCCGCCCGTGCCGCCGATGCCGCCGCCCTTCGACGCCGGGACCGATGCGCCGCCCGTGCCGCCGATGCCGCCGCCGATCGACGCGGGCACCGATGTCCCTCCGGTGCCCCCGATGCCGCCCCCGATGCCGCCTCCGATGCCGCCGCCTCCGATGCCCGCGGAGAAGCCTGGCGCCTGAGCGCGGGTCGGGTCGATGGGCGAACCTGATGAGCCCGCCGAGCGGGAGCTCTCCTCCGAATGGCTCGAGTGGGCCGCCGAGAACCTCGCCCGCGGCGCCCCGGCCACGGAGGTCGAGGCGGCGCTCGTCGAGGAAGGCGCTTCGACGCAGCACGCCCGGCGCGTCGTCGCCGCGCTCAGCGCGAGCCCCATCCTCCGCGCGGCGCGGCGCATCGCCCGGGGAGCCGCCCGCAGCGCCGCGGTGCTCCGCCTCCTCGACACCGCGCGCGAGGCCGCGCCGGGATCGCCCTTGCCGCGTCGGCCCTGGCCGGGGCGCGAGGAGTTCGAGGAGCGCTACTGGGCCGGCAGCAGGCCGGTCGTCTTCACCGGCCTCGTCTCCCGGTGGCGCGCCATGCAAGCGTGGGCGCCCGATCGCCTCGTCGAGCGATTCGGCGACGCCCAGGTCGACGTCGCCATCGGCCGCGCCTCCGATCCCGACTACGACCAGCACACCGCGCGTCATACGCAGCGTATGACGCTGCGCGAGTTCGTCGGGCGCATCCAGGCCGCCGGCGAGTCGAACGACCTCTACATGGTCGCCAACCACCGGAACCTCCTCAAGGAGCTCGGCCCGCTGCTCGAGGACGTCGAGCTGCCGGCCGACGTGATCCGCGCGGAGTCCGCCGCGCCCGGTGCCGCCTTCTGGCTCGGCCCCGCCGGCACCGTCACGCCGCTGCACCACGACACCTCGAACATCCTCTTCTGCCAGGTCGTCGGCCGCAAAGCGTTCCGCCTCGTCGCCCCCACCGAGACCCGGCTCTTCGACGAGGCGCGCGCCATGTACGCCGCGGTCGATCCCGAGCGGCCGGATCTCGCGCGCTTTCCCTGGTGGCCCGAGGTGCGGCAGCTCAGCGAGGTGATCGAGCCGGGCGAGGCGCTCTTTCTGCCCGCGGGGTGGTGGCACCACGTGCGGGCCCTGGACCTCTCGGCGAGCCTCGCGGTGAACGCGTTCCGGCGCGCCAACGCCTTCGACTGGTACGTCCCAGGCTCGCTCTGAGCGGCGGGCGTCAGCCGAGCGCGAGCATCGTCAGCCACGCGCCGGCGAACGCGGCGAGCGGGATCGTGAGGTTGTCATCCACCCGCCGCGAGATGGCCTCTGCGACGGCTCCGAACGCGCCTCCCGCGAGCCCCGTCAGCACCGCCGTCCCGAGGCCGAGCTCGGGGTGCAGCAGCCCGACGAGCGTCGATGCGGCCGCGCCGCCCGCGGCGACGAAGGCCAGCGAGCCCTCGAGCGTCCGGCCGTGCACGAGGGGGAACCGTCCGAAGCGCCGGCCCACGATCGCCGCGGCCGGATCGCCGCAGCCCAGCACCGCGAGCGCGACCAGCGCCGCGGGCACGACGCCCGACAGGGCCAGGAGCACGAGCGCCGTGCTGTACCAGGTCGCCGAGTTGATCCGCTCGGCCTCATGCGGGTGGGCGGTCGAGCCGAAGAGGGCGAGGCAGAAGCGGTTGATCGCGGGGCTCTGGCGCCGGGTGATCTCCATCGTCCAGCCGGTCACCGAGAACGCGACCGCGAGGCCGACCGTGGCCTCCCAGCTCGGCAGGAGCTCGAGCGCCACGATGCCGAGGGCCGCCGAGGCGAGGTGCAGCGCGTTCCGGGCGTAGTTCGTGGGGCGAAGGCTCGGGACCAGCACCTCCTCGCGGCGCAGCGCGCTCACGAGCCGCTCGTAGGCTGGCTGCACCCGGCGCCGCACCGCGAGCCAGGCCCGGCGGGCGTCGCTCGGCGGCAGCGTGTCGGCCGGGAGCTCTTCGAGGCTCTCGACGAGGTCCTGCGCTGCGGTCCGGAGCGGCGCCGCTCCGGAGGCCCGCGCCGCAGCTTCGAGCGAGGCGAGCCGGTCGCGCTCGGCGGCCAGACGCGCCCGCAGCGCAGCGAATGCGAGGTCGCGCCGGCTCCGGTCGAGCTGCGAGAAGGACTCGTGCAGGGAGAGCGCGAGTTCCCTGCCTTCGAGGACGAGGGCGGTCGTCATGCCGCGAAGAGAAACGTCGTCGGCAGGCCGCCCGCAAGCGGCCGACGTGGCCGTGACGAAACGGTGACCGTTCGGCGTGCCACCCGAAAACGACCGAGGCGGCACCCCGCTCGGGAGCGCCGCCTCGTTCGGTGTCGGCCGCAGTCACCGCTGCGGCCGCGTCTCAGATGGAGAACGGGTAGTTCACCGTGAACGTCGGCCGGGTGAAGGTCGGGAACGTCGCGCCGCGCACCGCACGCGCGATGCAGGAGCCCACCGGCGTCCCCGCGAAGTCACCGCTCACCACCGCGTTCGTCACGCGGCCCGACGAGCCGGAGATGGTGATGAGCACCGGCGCCCGGCCATGCTCGCCGCCGCCGCAGGCCCGCACCGCCGGCTCCACGCGCTGCAGCGCCGTGCGCACGTCGCCCATCGACGGCTGCTCGGGGCCGCTCGCTGCGCCGCCGCCTCCGCCTCCGCCGCCGCCCCCGCCGCCTCCGCCGCCCCCGCCGCCGGACTCCGCCGCAGGCGTCGAAGCGGCGCGGCCGCCGCGGCTCCCGCCGCCCTCGAGCGCGCGGCCGAGGAGGTCGTCGATCGAACCGCCGCCGCCGCCGCCGCCGGCGCGCCGGCCGCCCGATCCACCCTCCGAGGCGCCCGAACTGCCACCGGCCGGGGCCGCCGAACCGCCTGCCGGCGCCGCTCCGGCCGCCGGGGCCGAAGCTCCGCCGCCCGCCGCGGCCGCGCCGCCGCCCGAGCCGCCGCCACGTCGGCCCGCGCCTGCCCGGGGCGGCTCACCGCCGGTGGCCGGTGCGGCCGCGGAAGCGGCGGGTGTCGTCGCTGCGCCTGGAGGCGCGGCAACCGCAGCGGCTGCGACCGGGTCCGCGCCGCCGCCCGGCGGAGCCACCGCCGCCGTCGCGCCTGCAGGGGGGGCGCCCGCGGGGGGCGCAGCCCCCGTTGCCGCCGGGGGCGCGGCCGTCGGACCGGGCGCGATCGCCGCCGCCGCCCCGGGCGGGGCCGCCGCCGGGTCCGCGCTGTTCGTCATCTGGAAGGCCACGTAGCCGCCCCCGACCAGCAGGATCGCCGCCGCGAGGCCCGCCACCGCGAGCACCATCGCGTTGTTGCCGCCCGAGCTCTCCTTCTTCTCGGGGATGATGACCGGCGCCGCGAGCGCCGACCCCAGACCGCCCATCGGCGCGCCGATGGAGAGCAGGTCATCCACCTTCGGCGGCGCCGCCGCAGGGCCAGGGCCCGCGCCGGCACCGGGGCCGCCCGTGAGACCGGTCGCGCCAGCGAGCGCGCGGATGTCGATGAGACCCGAGCCATCGCCCGTCGCGTGCCCCGCCTTCGGCGCTGCGGCCGCCGGCTTGGGCGCCGCGGCCGGTCCCGACGCGCTGCCGCCGCCGCCGGTCGCGAGGGCCTGCAAGTTCGAGAGCGAGAAGAGCACCGAGTTCTCGTTGCGCGCGCCGGTCATCGCCTGGCTCGTGCTCACGCGCGGGCTCGGCGCCGAGGCGACGAGGTCGTCGTCGCCGCCACCGCCGCCGAACGGGCTCGCGGTGTCGGAGGCCGCGAAGAGATCTGCGCCGGCATCCCGCTTGGGCGCGACGCTGGGCGACTTCGAGAGCTGCACCGCCGGAGCCGCCGCGGCCGTCTCTTCGGCGGCCCCGAACGGATCGGCGGGCTCGGCCGCGCCTGCGCCGGGGTTCGTGATCGCCTGGACGAGATCCTCGATGTCTTGGGCGGGCTTCCAGTCCTCGAAGCCCTCGCGCCACACGTAGGCGTCCCAGCCGATCGTCCCCGCCGAGATGAGCTCGCCGAGCTGCTGCGGCGTGAGGGGGCCCTGCTGTTCGCCGTCGACGACGACGTGCCAAGCAGCCTCGCCGCCATCGACGCCGCCGCCCGCCGCGGCCGCGTTGACCATCGTGCCTTCGGTCGCGCCCGCGTCGCCGCGCACGACGATCGTCGCGCCGCACTTCTTGCAGCGGATCTTGAAGACCCTGCCGGCGACCTTCTCGTCGGCAATCGAGTACTTGGCACTGCAGCTTTCGCAGACGATCTTCATGTTCTCGTGTTCCTCGGGGCTGCGACGCGGCAGGACCGACGTCGGGCTGGGAAGGGAGGCGTGGGACGGGTGCGGGCTTCGAGCCGGGGCTCGCCGGGGCCGGAGGATACCGGCCTGCGTGGTGCGCAATCAAGCGCGGTCGGAGATGCGCTGACAGACCCCCGGGCCTGGGCACCCTTGGGTCGCCTCCGCACCCTACTGCTCACGCGGGGTCCAGCGTGGAGCCGTCCTTGCCGCAGAAGCGCGTCGTGCTCGGGTAGCGCGTCCCACACTTCGGGCAGAGGAGCTGGCGATCCTGCTGCTGCACGAAGGTCGCGTAGGGCACGAGCGCGCTGCCGTCGCGGGCGCAGCGCTCGACGCCGGGCGGATAGCCACGCCGGCAGCTGGGGCAGATGAGCGCGGAGCCGCTCCCGGGGGGCTGCGTGGTCGGCGAGGGGGGCGGCACGGACGCGGCGCTAGCGGCCGCTGCGGCGGCGTACTGGGCCGCCCGCTCCGCCGCCTCGGCCAGCTCGCGCTCTCGCTTCCGCCGCCGCGCGACGAGCGTCAGCGCCGCGCCGAGCGCGGCCGCGAGTCCGACCCCGGCGGCGAGCGCGGCGAACCACCAAGGCAGCCCGCCCGAGGCGGCGTTGCGCGCTGCCACGCCGGCTGCCTCGCCCGCGCTCGCCTCGCCCGCGCTGCCTCCGCCGCTCCGGTCGGAGCGCCCCGCCGTGAGGTCCGAAAGATCCACCGACGCGACCCGGATCCGCGCCTCGGCGCGAAGCTCGCCGGCGCTCGCGAGGACCGTGAACTCGCCCTCGCCGCGCGCGCCGTCCGACGCCTCGAAGCAGGTGCCGCGCAGCTCTCCGGCCCGGCCCTCGGGCGCGCGTAGCAAGAGCGCGGGAGCGACGTCGCGGAGCGGACAGCCGGCCGCGTCGACGACGCGCGCGTTCAGGCACACCCGCCCGCCCGGCTCGAGCGCGCTGCTCGCGGGCCGCAGCGCGATCCGCGATGCCGCCCCGGGCATGCAGGTCGGCTCCGGTTCCGGCTCCGGTGTCGGCGGCGGCGGCGGCGGCGTCTCGGCCGGCGCCGCGCCGGCAATCCGCGTGAAGGTCTGGGTCGTCGTCTCGGTCGCGGTGCAGTGCGACCCGTTGAGCGTCCAGTCGTACTCGGTGACGTCACGCAGCTCGATCGTGTCCGGGTTCGCCGCGCGGAGCGTGGTCGTCCCCGTCTC
>Ga0068876_10001728_pt1 | contig 16695 bp, 20 predicted proteins | sample NOAtaG_6_FD_66442 | JGI IMG/M metagenome (GOLD analysis project Ga0068876, IMG submission 66442) | Freshwater lake microbial communities from Lake Erie, under a cyanobacterial bloom - NOAA_Erie_Diel5S_2200h metaG | ecosystem: Environmental > Aquatic > Freshwater > Lake | place: USA: Ohio, Lake... | reverse complement strand
AAATTGCCATACAAAGAAACCATACCATTGTTTTAAAAGTTGATATGGATAATAAAGATTCTATCACTTCGGCTGATCTTAAAAAAGCTGACGTTGCCATTGAATTTACAACACCACATACTGTTTTAGATAATATTAAAAAATGTTTTGCTGCCGATCTGCCAATTGTTGTTGGCACCACAGGTTGGTACGAAAATTTTGACCAAATAAAAGATGAAGCCTTAAAAGGTAACAAAACTTTATTTTATGCCACCAACTATAGCTTAGGTGTAAATTTATTTTTTAAAGTAAATAAATACTTGGCTGATCTTATGAATAAGTATCCTGATTATGAAGTTAGCATGGAAGAGATCCATCACATTCATAAACTAGACAAGCCTAGCGGCACCGCTATTACCTTGGCCGAACAAGTACTAAAAAATATTGATCGCAAAACTAAATGGAGTATTGAAAGCAAAGCAGCCGACACTTTATTTATTGAAGATAAACGCGAAGGCGAAGTTCCGGGCACCCATATCATAAAATACCACTCGCCCATCGATGATATTGAAATTATGCATAAAGCTCACAACCGCCAGGGATTTGCCTTGGGCAGCGTAATTGCCGCAGAATTTGTGAAAGGTAAAACAGGAATATTTAACATGGACAACATCGTATAAATGATAAAAATGAGATACATATTCATAAGCATCCTCTTCGTAAGTGTTTTTGGTTCATGTAAAATAAGTGGTCTAACCAATGACTTTAATACATTGAATGAACAACAGAAACAGAAAATTGTGCCATTGAATAATTTTAAGGATACCAAGCTTGATGTTATTTACAAGATCAACGGGCAACAATTAAGAGAAGAGTTAAAGAACCATAACCGCTCGTTAGTTTATGTGTTTAAGAACGGATGCACTTCTACGTATTGCAAACCAATGATGAATTATGTGCAATATGCCAAAGATAACAATTACTCACTTTTTTTAGTGATGAATGGTTACTGTAACCTTAGCGAAACAACCGACCAGTATCCGGCTAGCATATTATATTCAATTGATAGCGATTTTTACAAAGAAACTAAAAGACATATTTATAGTCGTTATTTTATAAACGAGCTTACCGGAGAAGCTACTAATGCCAAAAGTAGTGCTAACAAAGGCAATCTCTATTTCTTTAGTGGTGTAAAATTAGATACGGTCTTAAGAGAACTGCCCGCGAAATAACTTTACAGAAAAAAGGCAACACCGTTCAAAACGCATTCAACTTGCCTCCTAGCTTTCAATGTTGTATCTTTATCTAAAGCATGCATTATACCTCTCGATGAAAAAACTTTTACTCCTTTTTATATTAGCTTTTACGGGCATAAATATTTATGCACAAGGCCTTGAAAGCGCTGCTAAAAAAATAGGTAAGCTCAAAAAAAGCAAGGTTGATACCATTGTAAGCGTATACCGCTATTCGTCGGGCATGACCATGGAAACCAAAAAAGGAAAAGATTGTTTTTTAACAGCCTCACAAATGATATTTTGGGTAAAAAATGGCGAAAGCTTTAAGCAATCATTTGACAATTGTAAGGACTATGATGAAAAAAAGATAGACAGCACCATTTTTATTACATCGGTTCGTGATAGTATTAAAATACTTAAAGACTCAGAAATAAAGCCCGTAAAATGTGTGTTTAGAGATATGGATGGCGTAGCGCATTATAAAAAGAACAATGCGCCCATGCATTCAAAATTTACGGATATCACTTTTTACATCGGCGCCGTTACGCTCACTAAAAAAATTGATCACTATCACATCATTACCGAAAATTGCGACGAAGAATACCTTAACGATAACTACGAAACCAACATGGGCAACATTTTAAAGCGTTTGTTCGACGAGGCCGACAGAGAGTTTAGGGATAAATAAAGCCCTTTTTTGCCCAATATTTGTAAGATTTAACAATATTGCCAGCATGGTTGTTAAACACAATTTTCATACCTTTAACACATTGAGAAAGGTTATTTCTATACTTATTGCTTTAATTGTTTTTGCATGTGCTAAAAAACAAAACGAACCTATTGTTGGAGAGCTTGAAAGAATTGCTCCATATGAAGTTAGCGAACTAACAGCAAGCAGTACCTCTACCCTTCTAGAGCTACATTGGACCGATCCTACTGATAAAGACTTTAAAGAAGTGGAAGTTGTATGGGACAATAATTCTTACAAAATTCCAAAGGGTAATCAATATTTCTCATTAGAGAACCCCGCTTTGAACGTGTACAATTTTAAAGTAAAAACCATTGATGATAAAGGCAATGTTTCAAAGGGCGTTTCCATCAAAAATCAAATTGATTACCGTTTAAAATATTGCGGCAAATTCAAGTTCACACAATTTGAATGGTTTTATGCAGTTGGCGACACTACTTTTTACCCCGTTAGTACTTATAATGGATATGTAGCCATTGATAAACAATCCAATGATAAAGTGATCATTCGCTATAAAGATGGTAACAATATCTGCACTTGCAATAACGATTCAGTGTATGGGGGTTATTTTAAACCAAGCGTAAGTTCCATTGGTAAATTTGATTATCCTTTCATTTTACAACTTTCATCTACATCAGGATTAAATGGTTCATTTGCAAGTACCGATTCACTGGCGTTCTTATTTACCATCGAAACAAACGGAAATGTATCCGGACAAGATGTTAAAGGGAAGCGCATACATTGATCCCTTTTCCTTCTCATTCTGTTTTTGATTAAAGCGGTCAGTTTCTTAAATTTGGTATATGACACTTCCATCTTCTCTACATAAGCTCTTACTAATAATCTTCTTTTTCGCAGTGATGATTTGCCGATCACAAGATGGTAAAATTGATACCCTTGTAGGCAATGACGGTAAAACATATGTGAGCAGAAGCATAATTTATCCGGGTGGCTTAAGTGGATTATATAAAGATATTAGTGCGAATTATGTATTACCAAAAAAAGCAAAGCAAGACAATGTACACGGAAAGATCCTTCTTGAATTTACAGTTGATACACTCGGAAAAGTAATATCACCAAAGATCATTGAAGGCGTGAGAGCCGATGTTGACAGCGCAGTAATTCATATGTGCAAAAAACTCAAGCGCTTTAACCCTGCTTTAATGAACGAACAAAAAGTACCCCAACGAATGAATATTCCCATGACCTTATAAAATAAACCACATGAAAAAATTAGTTCTTATTCTCAGCATAGCCTTAGTTAGCTGCAGCAACGAAAAACCTGTTGAAACAACAACACCCGAACAACCTTTAGGCGAAGTAGGATTTCAATCTGTAGATAGCGTTACAAAAGCATTTGTTCTTCCCGATTCCATTAATACAGCTTTGATCATTGCAACTTATGTAGAGTTAGATCCTGAAAGCCATACATTGATAGTTTATACCAATAACGATAAAAAGAAAGCCACGCTCATTCGTTATTTGAATGACGGCAGTGTTAGCACTGATAAATTAGAAGCTATATCAGAAACTGTACTTCGCTCAACCTTGAGCAAGAATGAATATCATATCAATGATAGTGCTGTAGTATTTAAAATGCCAAACGGCCATCAAGAAGAACATTACAGAACCGACGCTAATAATTAAGATATGAAAAAACGAAGCCTAATACTATTCTTCTTGTTTGCACTCACAACAGCAGGAATTGCGCAAGAGCTAAATAAATTTGATGAGAAAGGAAAGAAACATGGAAAGTGGAAAGTTTATCTAGATAAATACTGGAAGGTGCTTGATGATTCATCAAAAGCAGTTTATTACCGCTATACCTTTTACGATCATGGCGAAAATCAACATCAAATGGGAAGAGGTGGTTACAGAATGGTTTCAAGTATTGACACAAGTACGCAAAAAGGTATTAAGATCCTAGATGGCGAATACCATTGGTATGACTCAAGAGGAAATCTCAGATACATACACATTCTAAAAAATGGAGTTTACATGTATTATAAAGAATATTATACTTCAGGTGAGTTGGTAAAATTATTTGATTATACGCGGCGTGCCAAAGGATATCCCTGGTCGTGGTACATGATGGTGTTCGACAAACAAGGTAAAATAACGTTGCAAGGTTATGCTATTCCTAGAGGATTTACATCCAAGAATCCATCAAAATGAAAAAGTGCTTTCTTTTTCTATTGTTGATCTGCGTTATTTTTTCGAACGCTCAAGTAAATAAATTAGATGCAAAAGGAAAAAAGCATGGGAAATGGGTTCAACATCTAGATAAATTTTGGAATGTATTAATAGATTCAACTAATGCCGTTTATTATTGCTATACCTTTTATGATGCAGGCCTAAATGTTCAACCAATAGGCTCGGGCGGAAAGCATAAACTCTGGAAAATGAGAACTAAAGTTGATACTGCTGCACAAAAGGGCATTAAAATTTTAGACGGAGATTACCGTTGGCACGACCCCAAAGGAAGATTGATGTATTGGCATGTTTTTCAAGAGGGGGTTTATGTTTCCTATAAGGAATATTTTGAAACCGGAGAACTTCACACCTTTTTTGATTACACAAAACATGCCGATGGACAGCCCTGGAGTTGGTACATGATCGAATACAATAAAGACGGCAGCGTTAAATACGAAGGCTACACTAAAAAAGATGCAAAAGGGAATTGGCCACCCATGAAAGGATAATTAAAAATTACAAGCATGGCAATTAAAACAAAAGAAACCAACGAGAGCGTTACTGATTTTATTAACGCCATTGATGATGACCAAAAGAAAAAAGATTGCAAAGAACTTTTAAAGCTCATGAAAAAAGTGAGCGGGCACAAACCAAAACTCTGGAGCAATGGAACCATTGGCTTTGGCACTTTTCATTATAGATCCAAAAGAAGTAAACAAGAAGGTGATTGGTATTCAACCGGATTTGCGCCAAGAAAAACCAACATCACCCTATACGTATTTGCCTCTCAACAGCCTGCCTTATTTAAAAAATTAGGCAAGGCAAAAGCCGGTGGCGGATATTTGTATATTAATAAACTTGCAGATATTGATCTAAAAGTGCTCGAACAAATGATAACACATTCCATCAAGCTTTATCAAGAAATGTATTCGAATTAGTTATATAAGCTAATATCAGCGCAACAAAAAAACTGTCTAGTATGCTAGATCTTCTATAAAAAAGAAGAACACAACAGCGGCAACCCACTCTCTTCTTACATTAGGACACTCGCCAATTTTACTGCCGTTCCTATAAATATCACCGTCGTTCTCTATTTGTCCTATTTTGCTGCCGTTCTTATAAACGTCGCCATCACTTTCTATCTGCCCAACTTTACTTCCGTTCATGTAAACATCACCATCATTTTCAATCTGTCCTTTTTTGCTACCGCCAACGTATACATCTCCATCGCTCTCTATTTGGCCCTTTTTGCTACCGCCAATATAAACATCACCATCATTCTCTATCTCGCCTTTTTTACTTCCTTTAATGTATAAACTTTGTGATGATGCTCCTATGTAAGCTATCATTGCTAATAAAATTAAGATTGACTTTTTCATATGGTTATTTATTAAATATATTTATTTACTAAGTTATGTATCTCTATGATCGGTTTCATAAATTCCACCAGATCAGTTACGCACAATTGAGAAGCAGCATCGCATAATGCTTTTTCAGGTTCAGGATGAGTTTCAATAAAAACGCCATCTACACCGCTTGCTACACCTGCTCTTGATAATACAGGTAAGAATTCACGTGCTCCACCTTTGGCATCGCTACTTGGAATTCCATACTTACGAACGCAATGTGTTATATCGTGCACTACAGGATATCCCAATAAATTCATGTGGTAAAAACTTCGTGGGTCAAGTATGAGGTCATTGTACCCAAAGGTATAACCGCGCTCAGTTAAAATAATATTTCTGTTACCACTATCAATACACTTTTGAACAGGATGTTTCATATTATCGGGCGCTAAAAATTGCCCGTGTTTAATATTTACAACCTTTCCTGTTTTTGCTGCAGCCACTAATAAGGAACTCTGCATACATAAGTAAGCGGGAATTTGTAACACATCACACACTTCGGCAGCCGGAGCCGCTTGATCGTGCGAGTGAATATCGGTAAGTACCGGAAAACCAAACTGCTCTTTTACTTTGGCTAAGATCTTAACACCTTTTGCTAAACCCGGACCATCATAGTATTTTAAACTACTGCGATTATCCTTGGTGAAAGATGATTTATAAATGATCTTTATTTTTAAGCGCTCGCTTACTTCCTTTAATTTTTCGGCGGTCTTCATCATTATCATTTCATCCTCAATAACACAAGGTCCTGAAATTAAGAACAGCTCTTTTGCGCCGCAATCGATGTTCCCTACTTTTACAATTTTCTTACTCATAGTATAATATAACTACAAAGATAGGAATGATTTTAGAATATAGCTTTACACCCTGAATCGCTTAACTATCAAGCGATTCAGACTTAGATGCCTCATTTTAGAAAGATACGCGTTTAGAAATTCATCTGCGCTTGTAATCTCACGAGTGATCCGAACTGGTAATTATTTTCCTTTGTGCGATCGGAAGTTGTGCGATCGGAATACATCCACTCAGCAACAAGTTCAAAATTCTTCCAGGGCTGCCATTCAACACCAATTTCAATATCATTAACCTTATAAGAGCGAGCGTCTAATTCGTGTTTTTTTCCTCCTTGATAAGTTTGTGCTCTCACGAATGGAATAAAAATTTGTTTTTTTACATTAAACATATAACACAAAGTTACATACCCACCCTTTAGATCCTTATTGAGTACAGAATCCTTTGAAGCATCGTATTCCGGTCCTGTACCAATATTATATTCTGCAAAAATACCGAACGGTTTAGGGTATAGTACAAACGTTGCGCCATACCTGTTATCGGTATAATCCCTTGATGGAGTAACTTTCGTAGCGCTTCTTGTTCCACTGGCAGCCGAAATTTGATCATTTGCCAATGTATAAAAACCGCCATGTGCTTGAACGCTTGGTTCGATGATCTGATTTCCAATTTTGAAAGGATAGGCCAAACGAGTTACCCAATGCCTATTATTATTAAGTTCAGGCTTGTTAGCAGTTTGACCATTATAAACTCCAAAACCAAAAACTCCATAATCTCCCGAGCCTTTATAACCATCGTTTACTAAAGAACTAAACAATTCTCTAATCTTTTTTGGCGCATAGTAAAAGATAACTCCGTGATCGCGTTCGTTTGAAACGGCACTATTAAATGCGTCGTTACGATCTAAGGGTAAACGATTCTGACTCGACTGCATGTTCTCGAATCCAAAAGGAATCTTACTTTGACCTATCCTAAAACGAAACTCTCGCTTCTTATCAATAGATACGTCAAAGTAAGCATCTCTCAGTTGGCCAAAATGTAAGCTTGTTGAAGAGGCCGATGATGCAAAATCGGGTTGTATATAAAAATAAACATGTTCATGGATCTGTCCGAAAAAAATGATACGCATACGGCGAATAAAAAAACCTTGTTTATCGCCAATTGATCTATCTCCCTGTTCACTAACCAACTTAGGGTTAGTTTCAAGTAAACGGTTGTAACGAACTTGCATGTAACCCCTAATAGAGATTTTATCATACCAATTAGATTTTTTTTCTTCTTTGGGCAACTCTAACTTTTTCACAAGAGTATCCTGGGCCATTACATTTATTGAAAAAGCCAGGGCGGCAATAAGGGTAGCGATCTTTGTATTCATAGGTGGTTATATTTCTGTTCTTGTTTGTTTTAGGTTAATAAATTGTTTTAAAGTAAATTATATAGCGTTATTAGGTTAAGCAATTTGTTCTCGCTGCAAAGGAATTGTTAGTTTGTAAACATTGAGTAAAGCATATGTTAAGTAATTGTTATCTATCAAGATCCATAAGGTCTAATTATACCACACAATTATCATGAGGTTAATGACCAAGATTAAATCACATATAATTGATTTTCAGTCATTTAATAGCGCATTTGTAACTTAACATTAACTTAACATTGGGTGTTTAGATATGAAGTAACATTACAAAAAAAATTAAACTATGTTCGGATTAACCACAGGCCTTGCCATCTTTTTAATTGTTTGTTTATTTCTCGCATGCTTTTTCGAATTCATCAATGGATTTCACGATACAGCAAATGCGGTTGCAACTGTGATCTATACTAACTCCATGAAACCAACTGTTGCAGTTGTGTATAGTGGTATTTTAAATTTTTGCGGGGTATTATTAGGTGGTATTACTGTAGCCATGGGTATTGTAAATTTATTACCAATGGATGCTTTAGTTGATGGAGATCCTTATCACGGAATTGCCATGGTAATGGCTTTATTAATAAGCGCTATCATTTGGAATTTTGGTACATGGTACATGGGTATTCCTTCTTCAAGCTCACACACACTTATTGGTTCTATATTAGGTATTGGGATTGCATTTTATTTTTTACCCGGAAATATTGGCGGATCGGCTGTTAACTGGGATAAAGCAAAAGATACAGGAATGGCTTTGTTATTCTCACCGCTTGTTGGTTTTTCATTAGCTATTATTATGATGTTCCTTTTTAAACGTATCATTAAAAATGAAACAATATACAAAGAACCAATCCCCGGAAAAATGCCTCCGATCTGGATACGAATGTTATTATGGATGACCTGCGGACTAGTTAGTTTTTTCCACGGACAAAACGACGGACAAAAAGGTGTTGGCTTGATCATGATGATATTGATCGCGATCTTACCTGCGCAATTTTCATTAGACAGTAAAATTAATTTACAAAGTGTTGATCATAATCTCGTAGCTATTCACCAAATAATTGCTGCCACTGATACAACTCAATTTGGAGCAGACGAATTTAAACAGTACAGAAACATCATGAAGCATACCACACATTACACAGGTGCTATTGTTGGAAAAACGTTTTCGAGCGATGTTGACTTAAAAGAGCGTTTTGAATTACGTAAAGATGTTGTAAAAACAACGAAGGGTGCTGAGAAATTATTAAAGAGTGCCAACTTCGCTATCTCTTCAAAAGATTCAAAAATCTTAAAGAGCGAAATTAAGAACGCAAAAAAATTAATTGAGTTTGCTCCATCGTGGGTTGTTATCATGATATCAATTTCCTTAGGTTTAGGAACAATGGTTGGTTGGAAACGAATTGTAAAAACAGTTGGAGAAAAAATTGGTAAGCAACACATGAGTTATGCGCAAGGTGCAAGTGCCGAAATAGTTGCCTCTATTGGCATTGGAATGGCCAGCGCATATGGATTACCTGTTTCTACAACACATATGTTATCTTCTGGAGTTGCCGGATCAATGGTTGCTAAAAAAGGATTGAAGAACTTACAAAAGAAAACTGTAAAGACCATGGCTCTTGCCTGGATACTTACACTGCCTGTTACAATGGTGTTGTCGGGCCTTTTATTCTTATTGTTTAGAGCGATACTTTAACCCATAATAAAGAGTAGAAGTATTAATACAAGCCAACATTTGTTTGGTTGATATAAATATGGTTTTTTACAACAAACTTTATTAATTCATCGACCATTAAATTCTGTTTAATCCGTGCTATTGATAGATTTGTTTTTAAAATAGTCTATAAAAATATATTGGAATAAGTGGAGTAATTTCTAAACAGCAGAACAATTTTTTGTGTAAACCAAAACGGGATGTTGCGCCCGCGATTGAACGAAAAGCCCAGTGCAAAATTTTGTTTAGTATTTGTGGAGCGAGGAGGCGACCAACGGAAGCCACCTCAGCCCAACAAATACTACAAAATTTAAACTGGCTTGCAGTGAAAGCGCGAAATGGCGCCCATATAATAAAAGGACACTTTAGAGGTTCGAGAATTCAATACCGCTTTCTTTCGCCTACTTTATTCACGTTGTGGATCCACTTATAACGTGGCTTAATAAATGATCTGTTTTTACGACTCGTGCGATCAATGATATAAGTAAAGCCAATAGAATGGTGCAAATAATTGGCGCCATTACGAGGAAATCTTTTCTTTATTCCAAATTGTGCGAGGCTTTGAATATTCATGCCCCATTTACTGCTAAACCAATAATTCATTCCAAAACCGGTATTAGCTGTAAATGCAGTGTTATTTGGTGCAACAAAGCGTAAGGTAAAGCCGGCGCCTAATAAAAAATACGGGTCGTATTGCTTGCTCATTTTTATATGCTCGTTAAAATGATATTTCGCAAAAAGATCCCATGCAAAAAATAAACCTTTACTAGGATTAATACCACCATTAATTTCTTTCCCAGCCTTGTAACGATTAAAGGTGAACATTAAGCCAAAGGTTACACCTTCTTGGCCAATGATCTCTGCGCTGGCTTGCGAAGGATAAAAAGGTAAACTCCAAACTTTTTTAACGGCAAATAATTTTTTAAAAGGGTTACTATTATCATCCACTGCATTCCAACCTGCGGTGAATATCCACGAAGTTTTTCCTTTCTTTTTAGGCTTCGGACTCCAATTTTCATCAATACCCAAAAGGTTATCGGCAATTCCACAATTCGCAAAAAGTAAGAATAGGATAATTGTAACTATGCAACGTTTTTTATTCAGGAAGGCAAATATACAATTTTATCTAATATCCTGAAATTCAATTGACAAGACTCCACTACCTCCATATTTATCCTAAACATTTAGTATTAAGTTTTGACTGTTTAAAATTCATTTGGTTTAAAGGCTCAGAGGCCTTAAAAATCAATATTTTAGGCCTACTTATGAACCAAAAAATTCACCTCATAGCTATTGGCGGAAGTGCCATGCATAACATGGCCTTAAGCATGCACGAAAAGGGATTTACTGTTACAGGCAGTGATGATGAAATAAATGAACCCAGTAAAACAAGACTCGCAAAAGCCGGAATTTTACCGAAAGAAATTGGCTGGTTTCCCGAAAAATTGAGTGCAGATATGGAAGCGGTAATTTTAGGAATGCACGCCCGTGCCGACAATCCTGAATTGATACGTGCCAAAGAATTGGGCTTAAGAATTTACTCGTATCCAGAATATATTTACGAAGCCACAAAAGATAAAATTAGAATTGTTGTTGGTGGAAGCCATGGTAAAACAACCATCACAGCCATGATATTGCATGTACTTGCCAAAAGAAATATGGACACCGATTATATGGTAGGCGCGCAATTAGCAGGATTTAATACCATGGTAAAATTAACCAACGCAGCAAAAATTGCGGTGATAGAAGGAGATGAATATTTGGCCTCACCCATTGATCGCCGTCCTAAATTTCATTTGTACCATCCTAACATTGCCATCATTAGCGGCATTGCCTGGGATCACATCAATGTGTTTCCAACATTTGATATGTATGTAGATCAGTTTGCGCAATTCATTAATTTGATCGAACCAAATGGCGCTCTTATTTATTGTGAAAAAGATGAAGTGCTTAAGAAAACTGCTGAAGCAAATGGAAAAGAAATAAAGAAATTTCCATACGCATCAATTCCAAGCGAGATCAATGATGGTTTATCTTCAGTGCTCTTTAACGGCAAAAAATATCCTCTCGAAATTTTTGGTGAACACAACTTGATGAATTTGAATGCCGCACGTTTAGCATGTAATCAAGTTGGCGTGAGCGATGCTGATTTTTACGAAGCCATTCAAAGCTTTAAAGGCGCTGCCAAACGATTGGAATTAGTGTATCGCATAAACAATTTTAATTTTTATAAAGATTTTGCGCACTCGCCTTCTAAATTAAAAGCAACCACTAACTCCGTAAAACAACAATTTACCAATAGAAAAGTGATCGCCTGTATGGAACTTCATACCTTTAGCAGTTTGAATGAGGATTTTTTGAATGAGTATAAAGGAGCCATGAATGCCGCTGATGAAGCTATTGTGTATTTTAACCCTCACACCATTGCGCATAAAAAACTAAAAGAAATAACCACCGAGCAGGTATTAAAGGCATTTGATCGTAAGGACCTGAAAGTTTACACAAATAGTGATGAACTGGTGACTTATTTAAAGTCGATCAATTACGCGAATAAAGTTTTACTCATGATGAGTAGTGGAAACTTTGATGGAATAGATTTTACAGAATTAGCGAAAGGTTTGAACACCTAGATTTTTTAACCACGAAGGGCACGAAAAAATAACGAAGATCACAAAGTCTTAGTGACCTTCGTGAAAAAAAACTTAGTGGGCTTCGTGGTTTCTGCCTCTTAAAACCGGTAAATGAAAAAGATCATCCTCATATCTGATACACATGGTCATTTTGATCCAAAGCTTGTAAAATACATACAAGCGGCCGACGAAGTATGGCATGCCGGAGATATTGGCGACATGAGTGTATGCGATGAAATACGAAAGCTAAAACCGCTCAAAGCAGTTTGGGGAAATATTGATGGGCAAAGAGCGCGTGGTGAGTTTCAAGAGCACTTGATCTTTAATTGTGAAGAAGCTAAGATCTATATCACGCACATTGCCGGTTACCCAGGCAAATATGCCAAAGGAATAAAAGAACGGCTTTTAGAAGAGAAGCCTGATGTTTTTATATGCGGACATTCACATATTTTAAAAGTGATGTTCGATAAATCACTAAATTTGCTATTCATGAATCCGGGGTCTTGCGGCATGAGCGGATTTCATCAAGTAAAAACGCTTTTGAGCTTTGAGATAGAAGGAAAAGAAATAAAGAATTTGAACGTCATTGAATTAGGATCAAGAGCAGAAATTAAAAATGGATAAACAAAACTCTACATACTTTACACCCGAAGCTTTAGCAAAAATGGTGTCGGCACAGGGCAAAACCCTTGCACAAGTTGTTATTATACTATGGCAAAATATTTTTGATCCAAATAATTCATTAGAGATCATTGATAGTTTACAATTGCGATTCACTGACGGAGAACGCATAACTATTGGTTGTAACGAGAACGGCGATGGTCTTGATGTTGTAGAGCCTAATTTTCAAGAAACAAAGAAACACTTAGAAACAGAATTTGAAGGCAAAATAAAATTACATGTTTTAGATGCCAGCAAAACAAAAATGTGGGACGGTATTCCTGGAAAAGTATTGCTGAGTATGCGCGTTACCAGAGAGGAAGAGAACTACAGAGCCGATTCATTAGTTCTTGATTTTGGCGATGAAGGCCGCACCATTGCAATTAGTCCCAACGATGGATTGGTGATCGATTACTTTGAGCAGGTTTAAGAAAACACCTTGCCTATGGTTTTAAAAATGATCCTAAAATAAGAACCAAGCCCAGGATCGTTAATGAACTTCATGTTCAACGCTAATTTAGCAGGCATTATTTCCTTAATATATGTTTGCTCAGGATCACTGGACTTCGCCAACAATTCATTTTCATTGAAATATTCTAAAGATGCATTATCGGTTATGCCGGGAAGTACACTTAAAACCTTTTTTTGCTCTTCTGTATAAAGATCCACATATTTTCTAACCTCCGGTCGAGGTCCAACCAAGCTCATATCTCCAAAATGTACATTGATCAGTTGCGGTAACTCATCTAATTTAAACTTTCTTAAAAAAAATCCTACCCTTGTAATTCTTGGGTCACGTCCCCCAACAGTAAGCAAGCCTTTCTTATCGGCATCTACTTTCATGGTTCTAAATTTCATTAACCTAAAATCAATGTTATCCTTCCCTACCCTTTTCTGAATAAAAAAAACCGGCCCACTCGAAGTTAATTTTATGCAAATGGAAATAAGCACAAAAAAGGGGAAAAGAATAAAAAGTCCAATAAACGAAAAGAAGATATCGAACAAACGGATCATATGCTATTTAAAGCGTTTAAGAAAGCCTTACAAACAGTTTCTATTTGTTCATCGGTAAGATCGTAATACAAAGGCAAAGTGATCTCATGACTGTAATTTGAAAGCGTGACAGGATAATTTTTAATATCGTATCCCATCCCTTTATAAAAGCTCATCATTGGCACAGGTATAAAATGAACGTTCACACTTACATCCTCGTTCGAGATCTTTTGGATCATGGCGTCGCGTTGTGCTTCGCTAATACCTTTAATTCGTAAGGGAAATAAATGGTAACAGCTTTGCTTATCGGCTGTTTCATAAACAGGTAAGATAAGACGATCATCTTTACCTAAGATCTGCTTGTATTTGTCTGCAATATGTTTTCTTTTCACAAGAATATCAGAATCATAACGCTCTAATTCTATCAAACCAATGGCAGCGCTAATATCCGTCATATTACACTTGTAACCTGCCTCCACTATATCATAACGCCAATTACCTTTTTGTGTTTTTGCAAGGGCATCTTTGTTTTGACCATGCAGGGTTTTTACACATAAATATTTATATACGTCCTCATTATCAAAGGGAGCCGGTAAATTTAAAGTTACAGCGCCGCCTTCTGCCGTTGATAGATTTTTTACGGCATGAAAAGAAAACACACTTACATCCGTTAAAGATCCCGCTTTCTTTCCTTTATAACTTGCCCCAAATGAATGCGCCGAATCACTCAGCACTAATATCCTTCCTAATTTCTTTTGGTTCTCACTTTCTGCTTTAAATACCGTAGCGTGTTTCTTTGCCAGAGCATTGATATCGTCATAATCGCAAGGTAAACCGGCAAAATCAACAGGCATAATCACTTTTGTGCGAGGCGTGATCGCTTTTTCTATGGATGCAACACTAATGTTGAAATCACTGGCGTTCACATCTACAAAAACCGGTGTTGCACCACAATGTATGACCACGTTTGCTGTTGCCGAATACGTATAGGCCGGTAAGATCACTTCATCTCCTTCTTTAACGCCATACCAACGAAGCATGATCTCTAATCCTGCAGTTGCGCTGTTCAAACAGAGTGTGTTTTGATTACCGCAATACTCCGTTATTTTTTTCTCGAATGTTTTAGTACGAGGCCCTGTTGTGATCCAGCCGCTTTTTAAAGCAGCTACCACTTCATTCAAGATCTTTTCATCAATATGGGGCGGTGAGAAAGGGATCATACAATTTTCTATACAATAAAGATACCGTTATTTTCCAATATTTACTTGCGTAGCACCAAATCCATAATCCTTATAAGATCCATCCTGATAGGTAACGCCCTTGATGGTCTTTAAGATAGCGATGATCTCTTGTTTTAATCGTCCATTACCAACGCCATGAATGAACACAATTTTCTTCATGCCCTTTAAAATAGCCTCATCTAATTCTTTTTCAAAATGTTCTAATTGTACGGATAACATCTCATGACTGCCCATGCCTTTGATCGAATCAACCAATTCCTCAATATGAAGATCAACTTCTTTTTCTAAGGACTTTAAATATTCTTTATGTGAACGCGAAACTTTCTCCTTGGTTTTAAATTCTTTTATGGTACGCAAACGCTTTATGTCATCTTCATTCAGGATGGCTTCCACAGTTTGTGTATTTAGAAATTCATCCTTTAGCAAGAAGGCATAAACAGGGAATTTAAATTCAGAATGTTTGATAGTTTCACCGGAGGCGAAATTTCTTGCATCTATATAAATGCTTTCCGAAATAGGAACTTGCCTACGGTAATGCGAGTTTTTAAAGAGAACTGCTTCAATGGTGTGTTGCTGAAAATCCTTAAAGAATTGGATCTTTACTTGTTTAAGCAAAACCTTTTGATACGGGCCTACGTTACCGTTTTTCAAGGCTTGATAATACGCATCATCTTTTATAGAGTATGTGTAAAGCATATTGAAAGCCGAAGCATTATACAAATACAAATTGTACTCATTCCTCAACAAATGCATTTCATGATCAGGCTCTACAACAAAGTAAATTGCGTCAGCTATATTGGCATCAGGGATGAGCTCTATATTCTCAGTGTTTTTATCTACTATGAGCTCAGTATGGATCGCCACCAGCTTAGACGCTAAGTATGGTATCTCAAAACCGTCACTCATCTCTACAAAAACGGTGGTATTATCCTTAATACGCGTTACAACGCCTTCTCCTTTTTCGTTTAGAAATCTAACTTTATCACCGATCCTGAGTTTCATACTATTTACAAAGGTAACACAAATGCGCCTTTTTCACGTGTTGAATAGAAATGAATTCCTCTTTCTCCGCATATTTTTTCCAGTCTTCTATCCAGCGAATAACTATTAGAACCATCGCCAATGATGACTTTTGGACGTAATTTATCTAAAAGCTCCTGTTTAGGCATGGCATTATTACTTATAAGTAGATGTGACACAGACTGATTAAAATATCCGGGCACCTTTCCTTTTTGATCTAAAACTAATAAACTAAAATTATCTGTTTTGCAAAAATTAAAAGAAGAAGCTGTAATGATGGCATTATTATAAGAGGTAAGATTCGGCTTAACATTCATGGTAAAACTATTAGAATCAACGAGTGATAAAAAGGTATGAAGTTTATTTTTAACTGAGATAGCAGTAGAACGAGGGATCTGATAAACTACCAACTCACTTTTAGTTTTTGCTGCATTTGAATCTCTTAATCCATATAATTGCCAGCAAATGATAACAAGCATTAAATACAAAGCATAATTATACGTGCGGCGCATGAATAATGACGTCATTAACAGCAGCACCAATACAAGAAAAGCTGCGTCTATAAAGTTAAAATCAATACGATCAATAAAAGACCAACCTTCAGCATTAAAAACACTAATGAAATTGATCATGAAGGATGTGATTAAATTTATTAGGACACTGATGAATGTTATCTTCA
>Ga0068876_10001722_pt1 | contig 16724 bp, 8 predicted proteins | sample NOAtaG_6_FD_66442 | JGI IMG/M metagenome (GOLD analysis project Ga0068876, IMG submission 66442) | Freshwater lake microbial communities from Lake Erie, under a cyanobacterial bloom - NOAA_Erie_Diel5S_2200h metaG | ecosystem: Environmental > Aquatic > Freshwater > Lake | place: USA: Ohio, Lake... | reverse complement strand
TCATTAAATTCAAGTAACGCTTCGGGAGCACCAATAAATCTCATCACATATTCTAAAGATTTTCTAGTCCCCTTAGTTTTAAACATATATGCTGAGTTCAATATTAAATTTCTATAGTACTCATAATTTAACTCAACGGGAGTGTTAGGTTTATTCTGACCTGGATAAATTTGTTTAGAATTAGGGTTAAAAACTGAAGTTAGAAAAGACTCATTTGTAATTGGTGAAATATTAGGGTCAATACCTAAAGTTGCGGATAAGTTAGATAATAATTGTGATGGTATGTCGTTTCCAACAATGTAATTCACAGAGTTCATATTTGCCAAAGCATCTATAAACTTTTTAACCTCATCAAAACTCCTACCATATATCTGTAATACTTTTTCAATTTTTTGGTCAGAAGTATCAAATTCTTTAAAAGCCCCCGTGATTAAAAATCTACTTATTAAATTTGTTTTGTAAGTATCTAATATATCTGAAATTCTTTGTAATTCAGCCAAATACGTATCAAAGGCAGAACTATTAATGTCTAAGTTCCAATATTGGTTTAATGGCCAAGTAACTGATTTATTATATAGAGTATATCTACCATCAGAATCATAATCGGGATATGAAAACACAGCCGTATATTTTGGACTGATATTTCTATTTAAAAGAAAATCTTCAACCTCATCAAACGATTCGTCAAAAATTTCTTCGGTTTTAGTATTATTTGGTTTAATAATTAAAACTCTAGTAGATGCACTACTACCTGAAAATGGGTCACCTTTTACAGTGAATGTTAGTGTTCCCCCAGACATTGTTTGTGTAGGGACAAAATCCGTTAATGGATATTCTTCTAAAAAATTGTAAAAATATAAAGAATAAGATTCAAAATTATTAGTTAGGTCCCTATACGCACTAACAGGATAAGGCCTAACCTGAATGTTTCTGGCAGAATTTACTGAATAATCTATTTCAAATGGGTTTCTTATTAAAGAAGTATTAACTTCAAAAGTGGTTTCATCGTTTTTTGAATCATATGAAATATTTGAAGCCGTCTCACCTGTAAATAAACCACTTACTTGTCTATTTAATATTTCTAAACCAGCAGGAAAGTTATTAATAACTTTAATCGCCGATGCCGAAAGTCTTTTAGCTAGTGAACCATATAATGAAAAACTTGTTATTTCAGAAATATCAAAATTAGGATATACTGTAAAGTTTTTTTGTATTACACGTTTAACTTGTTCAATATTATCTATTTTTAAATTATCTAATGTGTAAAAATCTGAAAATATACCAGTATCAAACTTCCTATTAGATTTTTCATATATTGCCGTTGTAAATTCAAAATTACCTTGCGTAAGCCCACCACCGTCAGTTAGTTGTAAACCAACTAAATTGTCAGAAAATGTTTTGACACCACCAGGAGGAAAAAATATTTTATTAGCCATTAAGTAATAATATTTGTAAAGTTTTTACTAAAATCTATGTTATTACCCCTATCCTGTCTAACCTCATACAATAACTCATTAAAGTTATCTCTAACCTCAAACAAGTTGTATTGTTTGTATATATTACCAGCACTGTCGTACAATGTATATATACCATCCTCAATACTCTTAGTTTGATTACCATAAAGAGCTATCGCAATAGTATCTAAATCATAATCAGCCATTTGAATATCAATAGTGATTGGATTGAAAAAAGTATTTGTAACTATAATACTTTGGTTTGGTTGACCAATAAATGGAGTTGCGTTTGGTTTGTTTGTTGGTGATGACGATGGTGATAAAGTACAAAAAATTAAATCGCTACCTCCATCAACATATCTATATCTAATATTTTTTTGTGATGAATTAACTTGTTCGGTCACTACTGGTTCACAAAAGAAAGATGACGTAACTATTCTATAAAAATTAGGTATTTTTGTCCCATCTTGGTTTAAGTATTCCACTCTAAATCCTACCAAACCTTGATTTGTGAATTTATTTCTAAAGACTGATGGTACGTCGTTAATGTTAATAATTATCCCTTTAACGTTTGGTAATGCCGAAAGTACTCCACAATCCGTAATTGTAGTTCTAATCTCAGCAGGTCTTATATAAACAGTATAAATTCCTTTTTTATTAAATTCTGATGCCGGTAATTTTAAATTATATAAACCACCAAGTATTTCAACATTAGCGTTACCACCAGTTTCACCATTATGAAAATACGGTGTTAAAATACTTTTAGCATTTAATTTTTTTAATAAAAAATTATCTGTAACGTCTCTAGATGCAGTATAATGTAATATCACATCAACATCATCAGGTGATACATCTGCAGGTCTTACAATACCATATGTTCCAAGTGCCATGTTTTATTTTATAAATAGTTTATCTTATTTTTTATGTCGTATTAATTTTGAAGAATCCATACCCATAACTAACCATGTCTCCAATATTATCAACCTCACCCAATCTTTGTAAAGCCTCAAATGCCGAATATTTACCCCTTTCAACATAAATGTCTGTTTGTATTTCAGGAGCCATTACAAAATCCAATAAATATTCATTTTTTGTAATTGCAGATGCAATAATATCATTAGGAGTTAGACCACTACTATTAATAACATACAATGTTTTTCCATTTATTAAATCGTAATAATCAACATTATTAATAGTGTACCCAGTAACGTCGTTGGTTATTGAATTCACTTGTCCAAAAACTTGTCCGTTTTTATTAAACACATACCCAATGGTATATGGTACAGGTCCCCATCTTTTTAAATCTTGTAATCTTGATTTTGTATAACCTTGGACAGCAAATGGAACGGTAGCCCAGTTACTAGATACTTGATAAGCCACCGTATTATTTGAGTCTAAATCATAAATGTAATTATATGAGATAGGGATATTAGCCCAATTACCTTGTTGTGGTGTAAATACAATATTACCACTTGGGTTTGGTATTGTTACCGATTGTAATGGTATTGTTATTGGTTTTTGAATTACTGTTACACCCCATGGGTTTGACCCTGATAAAGTTATCGTGTAACCACTATTAACTAAATATGTGTGTGTTAATGATGTTGTAGTTAATTGTTGAGTTGGAGATCCGTCACCCCAATCAACAGTATATGTAGTGAAATCTAAATAACTAACAGTGTAATCACCAGAAGTATTATACAAAGTAACTGAATTTAAATTTGTGGTACTATTTCCTGAATAAAGAAAATTTGTAACAATATCTTTTTGTACCATAAGTCCATCAAACTCAGAATAAAATCCAATATCATTATAAGTTTGAGTAAATAATAGAGGCATTGTTAATCCCGTGAGTAAAGAATCTCCATTTGTTCCTCCACTTAATATGTAGGACATTCCTGAATACACATATCCAGGTTGACTGATATTACCATCACTAGTTGATGCGGTATAAACAAACCCAACAAGATCTGAAGATATAACTTCAGGGGATATTAATACACTAAATTTTTCAGATTCCATTATGGGTTAACATATTCATACCAAATTATAGCTTCAGAGGCTAAAGGACCAACTCCAACTCGTAGTCCTGTACTTTCTTCATAGACTTTATACTCATAATTAGTTTGGTCAAACATTACTTTGTAATAAAAAAATGATTCTTTATCAAAATTGTATACACCAGCACCAGTTAATGTTGATTGTGGTTTATTCATCATTCTAATAAATTGACCTTTTTTTGCGTTAAAGAATTTACAAGACATGTAAAATGTAGTTTGATTTAAATAATCAGGATTTTTTAACCAATAGTAGAAAAACCCTTCTTTATCTTGACCAGTATAGTCTAAAATGTATTTTGGTTTTTTTACTTGAACTGTAGTTTGATTAAACTGTGGACCAATAAACCCAGGTTCTTTTAATCCTTGTTGAGTTGGTAATACGACTGAGAAAAGTATTTTTTGGTTTTCATTAGTTTTACTATCGTAAAAATCTAATTTAAAAAAACTACCTTTAAATGAATTTGAGAAATAATAAATTTCACTATCAGTAAATGTCGCATATTGATAGTCGTCCAACCAATCCGTAATCGTGGGTGGGTTATTTATAAAATCCGTTGTGGTATTTGGGTTAAAAAAATTAAATTGGTAGTGTACTTGTGTCACATCATTATTAGTGTCCCAAGGGGCGTGTGCAAATTTTGATATTTCAAAGTCATCAACACCATTTATAACCCTTTCTAAAACTTCACTTTCATATTCTTCAACACCTTGCTCTCTACCTTCTTGGTCAAAGGTTATTTCAACGGGTATTATTATATCCTTATCGGATACGTTTAATGAAAATCTATAATAGTTATTATTCACAATTATCGTTGATTGGTTGGTTTATTAGATTAGTATTAACTTTATCAGTTCTTTGTATTGGTTTTTGTAAGAATAATATGGAACTGAATGGGTAATGAGCACCATTAACAAATGGGTAATCGACCCCTAAATTATCCCCGTCAACATATCCGTATGTGTATATATCTCGCCAAATAAATGTATCGTTATATTCTGAATACCAAGCATAAACAGGAATATTATCCACACTATCTTTAGACCCGTACTCAAGATAATCACTAAAAACCCTAATAGGTACTGATGTGTGTGGTTCGTAACCGTAACCACTTGGGTAATTAACCGTTGAGTTATCGTAAAAATAATTAGAATTAAATGAGTACTTATGATACATTGGTGAAATAACATACTCTTTTTGTTCTACGTAATTGTATTCACAAAAATCCCCTTTTATTACATCGCCTATTTTTAAAAAATCATTGTAATAAAAAAATTGTCCGCTACCTGCTGGTTGTTCATAAGAACCTAAAGGTATGTTATCTTTATTAACCGTAGAGTTGTGGTCCCACCAAGTATCTATTGAGTTTTTTAAAAAATTAAACCCCCACCCAATATCTAATCCTGTTTGTGAACCTGTTTGAGTTATTGCCGGCGGGTTAAACCAACCCATATACCCTCTTTCTATCATTGTAACAAAAAGTTCAGTAACTGGTTTTCCATTATTATCTTTTAATCCATTTATTAATATGTCTCTATTAAAAGTATATGAAAAAGTCTTACTACCCTCTTTAGTTGAAACTCTTTGTACTTGATTTGGTGTCAGTGCAGAGTATTCCAATTTAGTTTTTTTATAAAAAGGACTATTCTCAAATCCCCCTTGCACAATATTACAGTCTTCTATATTTGTTAAAATTTTATGTAATCTAACATAATATATAGATTTAGTTTCGCCACTATTTTGGATGTTTCCAATTCTTTTAAAGGTGCCAAATGTACCTGTAGTTGTTTGAGAAACAGGAAACTTAAGATTATAAATACTAAAAACATTTTCTTCAGACCCGTAAATACCGTTACCTAAATCATATACTTGAAAAACCAACTGACCCCCTAACCCAGTTGGGTTTGATGGTATATTTAATTCTACCCATTCTCCTGGTGTTAAATTATGTTTGGTGCCACAGTTAAAGTAAACTAAATTTTTACCATTAAATTGTGATGTATCCATCACAAAAGGTATACCATCAGAAACAACAAAATTATTAGTAACATTGTAGTCTTCATTAGTGTAAGCCATTTGTTGTTGGGTATCGCTACTGTACGCATAAGACGCATATATCGACCAATTATAAGTTGTTGAACTTTTTGGAATAAATGTTCTATGTCCGTTAACTGAAGAATCTCTAACCATAGTGAACTCATCAAATTGTGGGTAACCTTCCCAAGCAACTGATGGGTTTGGTGGGATATTGGCCGTAGCGTTTGCAATAGCATTTGTATAATATAAAATGTTTCTGTATGGAGTATAAGTTGTTTTACCACTTACCGTATTATTAAATATATTTACTATTTTACCTGACAATCTGAATGTATCACTTTCTTGTCGTTCCGTATTAAATTGTTCGACTAAGTTTAAAGTTACTGACCTATCACCCTCAACCATAGTTCTTCTATCACCGATTAATGGTGGTTGAATCCAAACATCTTTATTACTATTAGATGCAAACCTTTTGGACCCTAATACTATTAATATTTCGTTTTCGTTAGACATCTTGATTTAATATGTATTTTGTGATATATCTACTTATTGCGGATTTACCTTTGTTTAGACCAAAATAAAAATGGTAAGGGGCACCAACTAAAAAGCTATTGGATTGTCCAGCAGGGAATGTCTCATCAGTTCCTGTTGCATTTGAATTGTATATAAACCCTCTTTGCCCTGTATTTAAATTATTAAAGTACTGCGATAGTGGTGCTTGTTTAAAACTTAATGCTTGATATTTTTCAGAGTAAAATCCTGAACCAATTATATTTGTATTCCATTCATTCGTGTCTGACCCAAAAATTGTTGGTACGCTTTGTTGTGTCAATTGCCATTGGTAAAATGGTACCTCTTGAGTTTTAGGATACCCGTAAAAGTTAGTTAACTGTGGTGTAAAAGTTGTTACCCCTGGTGTAACTACAATTCTATTTTCGGTGTTTGATGTAAAAAATACTCCCATAGTTGCAGGTCCTGATGTTGCAATGTATATGTCTCCCGCACCATCATACTCATCTTCACTAAATCCAGCAACCCCATATTCACTATTAATACTAAATAATTGTGTAATATCACCATCCAATCTGTCTGAAGTTCTAGAAAACATTTTATTTATAGAAGCATCCCCCAAACCTAAAATAGCACCGAGGAAGTTAGTATTAATTAATCTAGAAATTATGAACAATTGTAATAAGTCAGAAGTGTCATTAAATGAGGTGGATTTAATCGTATCGATAATGTAACCTTCAAAATCAGGACTTGTACATATTTCTTTAGTAAATTCATCTCTAGGTCCCATATCCATTATTGTGGTAGGGAACATTAAATTTCTATCATTAATTCCATCAAAATCTACAGGTTGTATTGATGGGTTTAAGAAGGTACCTTGTTTAGGTATTTGTCCTATAAAATCTGTACCATTGTATGGTGTAGATCTATAGAAAAAAGAATTAGTTGACCCTGAAGTATAAAAAATAGGCCCTTGTCCAGGTCTTGTTGTTGATTCATATGTACCGCAAAATTTATATTTTTTTGGTTGTCCTGGTAGATTTAATGTTGTCTGTTTTTTAAATGAGAACATATATAAACTACCGTTAACCCAATTGTTTTGGAATACGTGAGAGAATATTCCTCGACACGCACCAAACATCATTCTAAATCTTGATTTCCATTCTGAAAAATTTTGTAAATCTTTACCTATACCAACAAGATATGGTTTTTGAATAAATTGGTAACAGCCAGATTTTACCCTTACCGGATTCTCGTTATCAGGACATGGTGTTTCAACGGTGAAACTATTTGTGACAGGGTCTATTTCATAACATTTTAATGGCACCATTCCCGCACAATCAAAGGTTGACAAAACACTACTTGCTTGTGTAGGTGCACCATCAGGCCCAAAGTCCTGAGCGTTGTTTGAAGTATCGGTTGCTTGATTTGCAAACAATGAGGAAGCCCCCCCATCATTATATAAATAAATTCCAAAGTTATCGTTTTGATGTAGTAAATGTGATATTGTACCAAAAACTTGGGTTTTATCTGAAGTTGGTAACCTATCTGACCTCATCACTAATTTAGGGTTAGGTCCTGAAATAGTCACAAAAAGAGCGGAATTAGTTATATGGTAAGCCGGTGAATAATTCCTGCCGTTGTAGTTACCTAATGAACTAAATGTTCCTGTTGTGGACTGAGTCGTAGCTAATAATGACCCGCCTTCAACATTACCTTGATATGTTGACCCATAAAATCTTAGTGTTTGTTGAGGGTCTCCACTGTCATCTATAATATTACCACCAGTATATACACCAATACCCAAACCACCTGACGGAGTATACCCCGCACCTATAGATTTATCTAGTGATGAATAATATTTTATTGTTGTAGATGTCACAGAACTAAACTGTGTGTTATCTACTTGGAAATTAAAAGGCTGGTGATATAAATATTGTGATGAGTATCCAACATCATGTGATTCGGGAGTTTTTGCGTTAGTATACCATAATCCAGACCCTGAGTTAGGTTGGATTGGTCTGTTCATATAAAAACTACCTGAAACTTTTATTGTTGTTCCAAATATTGTAGATAGGTCATATTCTATTGTTTGTTTTTCAGTGTATAAATCAACGCCTCTTACTAAAAATATTAATTCTAAGTTCTTCCAACTATCACCTATTACTGTTAATGGATTAATTAATTCAGTTTGTTGATTATTATTACCATCACGATATCTAATTTCTTGTCTTTTATTCAGGATATATTTTCTAAGTAAGTTTGACGTATCCCCATGGTTATTAGGATTTGGTGTTGTTGATATTTTTATACCTGATGCTAATAAATCAGCATTATATGTTGTCATACCGGTAATTACTTGAAAATACTCAACACCTGTTTTAGCCAAATATTCTTTTTCAGAGGTACTTCCTGAAATGGACACATTCACAGTTTGTGGTGCTCCGTTAGAAGGATTTGCAAATGTTATTGGTATTTGAGTAAATCCTGTTACACTAGACCCCGTAATTGAATTAGACCCAAATTGATTTTGTACGGTTAATCCTGTTAGGTTTATATCATTTAAATTTGAAGTGTCGTGGAAAGTAACAATAGTTCCTGATGATAATTGACTTGCGGTATTTTGGTCAACAAGTAATATCATTACATTATCCCTTACAAGTGGATTATTACCATTAATTTTTGTTGTAATTCTGTTTGGTGCAATAGCATCAAAATATCTAGACTTAACATTTGCTAAATTTAAAGACTGTGCGTATGGTACATCTCTTTGTTGTAAGTATTTGGTATCGGTTAAATCAGCGACTATTGGTAAACCAATTTCAGGTGAAGTAGGGTATCCAGCAATACCATATCTAATACCATAAGCATCTGCCTGATACTTTTGATTTTTTTTATTATCCGATCCAAAATAATCTTCAGGGTCTAAATAACAAAAATAAGTAGGACCAACAGGTTGTGGATTACTATACGCAGATTGGTGTATTTGGTTATCATTATTAAAATTACAATTATTAAAATTAACTGCATTTAAGTAGAATGTATTTGAATTAATGTCCGCAAGTATTGAACCACTAGTTCTACTATTCACTGTATATTTACCAATTTTAGTACTTTGGTTACCTCCCCCTCCAAATATATTACCTTGTACTTCATCTGTTTCTAAATCAGGTACATCACAAGGACAAGATTCACAATCAGGGTAAGACATCATAGGTAGATTTAACCCTTTAAACTTAAACTTGGTTAACATAGGAGATACTTTAATTGCAAATAATGTCGCCGCGGCCGCCAAAATTATTGCAACTGCCGCGTACAAGACTATTAAACCAACCGCCGGAAAGGCGGCAAACGCGGCGATACCATATTGAATCGCAAAGAATAATAATAAACCAGGTAGTACTATAGCAATAACCCATTTTAAAATTGGCCACACAAGTGCAAGTAAATGTAAAACAGGTATTATAGCAACAAATACAGGGGTAAAAATAGTAACGAGTAAATTAAATAAGAAATATATAAAATCAAAATTTCTTACACCATCATTAACAGGAAATCTATTTGTTGTTGTGGTACATGTTCTATTAGTAATCTCTTTAATACCCAAATGTCTACTTCTATTATACCCCCATTTCCATCTATCTAAAAAATTAGCAATGGTATAAACTTTATTAAAATTTAATTCATAAAATCTGTCCTCACAATTAATAGCCTCAGTTATCATCTGTTGACCAATCGTAGTACCAGTATCTCCGTAATCATTCCAATCTAAACTAAAGGCATACGATTTAAGTTGGGCAGAAGACCCCGCAGGTGGGTTGGTTCCTGTCCACCCCCATTCTTTAACATTAGGTACTAAATAATCCGCTCTTAGTACGTCACTTCTTAACCCATCTTCATTTTGGTATTGTATTCTAAACCTATATCTACCTTTAGTTGGAATACCAACCGATGGGTCATTAGATAATACTTGCTCTCCAAATTCATTTGTCGTTACATAATCTAAGTTCATCGGGACTTCAGTTAACCAAGTACCATTATCATCTATTATTTTACCACCCTCAGGAAGAGAGAATTGTTCTAATATTGGTCTTCCATTATCATCGTAATTTATGGTTTGTCTAATCGATTGTATTGTTCCAGATGCGGTAACTAAGTCACATAAGTTACCTGAGTCTTTTTTAGGTTTACAGTTAGTTTTTAAAAAATCTTCATCTGCGGTTGAGAAAATGGAACCCATAAAAACTGCGTGTGGTTTAATATCAATACCAAAATCTCTAAGGTCAAAATCAGACCTAGTGATACCAATATTACACAAATCAGTTTCACCCCAAAAAGATGTTACGTCTATATCATTTTTAATGTTAACTAATTGTGGAAGTGACCCCAAATCAGTTGAGGATTTAAATTGGTCTCCGTTAAATTGTTCGGGTCCTGCCAATCCAGCCCTAATAAAATCTGCGGGTCTCAACGAAAAACATCCAATATTGGATAGGTCCAAATCTAAAACTAAAGTTTGAATCCCTAAAGGTGCCCCAATAATCATAAAGTCACCACTCTCATTTGTTTTTACAGTATACTTATAGTATTTTTCGTAAACTTCTAAAACTTCACGTCTTGTTAATATATCTTCTCTATCTGGAAAAGTACCAGTAGGGGTGTGACCTGCATATTCTTGTCTATAAGGTAAAAGATTATAACGATAACCGTCTTCATTTTTTTGGTCGACAGCTTTGTATGGATATAATGTGGATATTACTGGATCATTTTCATCAATAGCGTCTAATGGTATAAAAATGGATACATTAGCATTAGGTACTCCATACCCACCATTAACTATAACTCTTCCGGCAACAACACCATAATCGGCACAAAATCTGGTATATACGTCTTCTTGTTTTAATTTTAAGGATAAAATTTCCAAAAAATCAAAATCTTGATTTACGTTTATTCTTATATTTTTGTCTACTCCCGGTTGGGTTCTTATTCGATAACTTTTGGTCATTAATCTTTTAAAAATAAATAGTTATGTTCCTCATTTTAAAAAATAAGACATAACATTATAAAATAAAGAATCTTATGAGAAGTCTACCGTTTTAAGGTTTTTAACACTTACCTTTATATCTCTATTATTAAATCTAACTTGATATATCTGTGTTGGTTCAGCGTATATTGTGTCGTCTATTAATTGTATCTCTCTTGTAACTTTGTCAACATATCTTTGTGAAGTCTGTGATGACGAGTATTGACCCCCAACTTTATTATAAACTTTTAAGTCTGAAAGTGTGGAAACACCAGCAGTGTTTTGAATCAATCTTCTAACATCAGAGACATTAACATTTTGACCTAACTCCCTGTTTTCAGGAGCCATGTAGTTTGAAATTTGATTAATCACTTCAGTGATAACTTGCCCTTGGTTTCTATCTGACTCTAAAACAACGTAAATATCGAACTCGAGGTCAATAACTTTAGCAACATCAATTGATATGTAATCGTTAATCATTCTAAACTTAGACAGATAAGTTGCCAAGTTACTTTTTAAATTATTAGATACGACTTGTGTTAATTTACCCGTATCGTCATATGAAAGAATCTGTATTGTAATTTTGTTATTATTTTCGGTAATAGCAACTTTAGCAGGTGCACCAAACTTACCGGGCATTGTGTCTATAATAGATTTATAATCATTTACAGTTACCGCTCTTTTTTGTGCTGCAAAATTAAAAGATACCATATTTCTAACCTCTTCAGTAGATGGTGGATTAGACCCACCAATAGCTGCCGTTACGTTGTTGGCAGCCAAAGATTGTAATACATTGTTGTTTATAGTACTTGACGGCCCATTTATTGCGAACTCTACAGTACCTACTTGATTTATTACCCCAACACCAACATTGGAAGCCAATCCACCACCTATTCTATATTGTACGTAAATTGTGGTGTTTGGTTGAACCGTTAATCCTAATCCAATATTATTTTGATAGTTACCTAAATCTAATTTAATACCGTTCTTAGCAAAATCATTTAGTTGTTGTTGTGGTGTTGTGGTACCACCACCAAATTGTATTTTTAAAAATCCTTCTGGGGTGTATTCAGTTATAAATCTATTTTCTGTTTTTATATATTTCCCAACCTTAATCCCCGCATTATCTGTTGGTTTTGTGGTGTCTTCAATAAAAACGGTGTCTTCCGCCAATGCGTCAACTTCATACCATTTATTTGTCGATGTTACAAATTCAGAATATGAAGGTACAGATGGGTATGTTGACCCTTCTTTTTGTATTATTGATGTGACACCTAAAACATTTCTCTCAGGTAAAAAGAAATTAAAGAATGGGACTACGTCTGATGGATTAATAACTCTTTTAAATACTTTAGTTGTTCCATTAACTACAACCTCTCTTTTTGTGATAACGTAATTTATAATTTTATTATTATTATCAAATGTTGGTATTTTTGTTCTATTAACAAACCCTTCAGAATTATACTGAGTACTAAAATCAATATCATAAACGGTTTCAAATGTTGTCCCTCCACCATTAAATTGTGAACCCGCTCTTAAGATTCCTAAGTACCTAAAATCTTCACTATCACCTAAAGGTGGTACTGTTATTGAGATGTCGATAACCGCAACCGATGGTCTATACCCCGGTATTTTTAAACCATAAGTTCTAGCAATATTAAAAATAGAAGACCTTTGTTGTGCGTACTGAAGTACGGTTTCTTGTATACTTCTATCGATATGGAAATGTAAATTATCCGCAACCGCAGCATTTAAATCCATTAGTACAGAAAAAACAGAAGCGTCGTTAAAATTTTGTACTAACTCAGGATAATATTGTTTTGTATAATTTATTAACTCCTGTCTTATACCTTCAAAATCCCTTTCGGTATAATTAATTTTTTTATTTGCCATATTTAAATGTTTATTATCACAAACTCCCTACTTCCGAATGCTTTATTTTCGTCGGTATAGTCTATTTTTAATTTTGCGGTGTATTCTTGTGTATTAGCACCTGGTATTCTATATATACTGGCCTGACCTAATAATTCATAATCCAATTGCCCTGCCGCTTCATCAGATTCAACATAAGGTTCTATGGTTATACTATTAATAGTTAGATTAGGTATGTACTTAGCAACTTGTTGTTCAATATCTGAACGTATACCATCAAAAGTCTCACCATCTAATGGTTCAAAAATGAATTCATATATTCTAGTACCAAAATCAGGTAAGTAATATCTAGAACCCTTTTTTGTTAATATTAAATGTAATAAATCTGTACGAATTTCGTCATCAGAAGTGTCCGTTAACTGTACGTAATCTCCTTTAACACTTTGTCTAAAAGGAAAACTTAAACCATATGTAATACCATTTGCCATATTATATAAATATAATAGAGTGAATTTTTCAATAAATAGATATTAAACAAAAAATCCCAACTTGTTGGGATTTAATATTAGGATGAACATCCAAAACAATCAAAGTCACTATTATCTGGTTTTGGTGGTAAATTCATATTAGAATAATCTATTTGTGGTGTTTCAATTTTCTTAGGTTTTTCTTTTTTACTCATATCAAGTGCTAAGTGTTTTGCTCCTGTAGAAATCGCCTTAGTCCTAACATAATAACACAAAGTTTTTAAACCTTTCTCCCACGAGTGGAAATGTGATGAAGTAATCTTAGATAAAGTTGGGTTAGCCATATAGATATTCATTGATTGTGATTGGTCAATAAATGGTGCTCTATCAGATGCCATATCGATTAATTCTCTTTGTGAAATCTCCCAAATAGTTTTATATTTAGGAATTAAGTGTTCTATTCTTTTAACTTTTTTATTGTAGTGTTTATCTTCAGTATCTAAGTAGTTATTGAAATTAATATTTTGAATTGACCCTTCGTTCATAATAATTTCATTTTTTAAATCTTCTGACCAAATACCAATTTTTTCAAAATCATTAATAAGGTATTTGTTTACTATCATAATCTCACCACCAACAACTCGTCTATTAAATAATGCCGAATGTGCTGGTTCTGTCATTTCAAATGAACCTGTAATTTTAGCTGAAGATGCGACAGGCATTTGAGCGGTAAACAAAGAGTTACATACACCATAATCACTAACACTTTTTTTCAATTTATCCCAATCCCACATTCCTGAAAGTTGTGACCCATCTAATCCCCACATGTCAAATTGGAATACTCCATTAGACATCGGTGACCCGTTAAAATGTGAGTATTTATCATACTTACCATTTATACACAATTGGTTACTTTCATAAATTGCCGCGTAATAGATTGTTTCAAATATATCTTTATTTAATTTTTTAGCATCTTCTGATGTAAAGATATAATCCATTAAATAAAACACATCGGCCAAACCTTGTGTTCCAATAGCAATTGCTCTTTGTTCCATACCACCTTTCAACCCTTTTTGTGTTGAGTAGTTGTTAATATCAATTACTTTGTTTAATGCTCTTACAACTTTACGAACTTCAGTAAATAATAATTCATGGTCAAACTTACCGTTTTGGATAAAGTTTTTTAATACTATTGATGATAACGTACAAATGGCGGTAGTCTCTTCATCGGTATATTGGTAAATTTCATTACAAAGGTTTGACTGTTTAATAACCCCAATGTTTTGGTGATTAGTTTTTCTGTTGGCACTATCTTTAGAACAAAGATAAGGGACTCCCGTTTCAACTTGTGATTCAATAACTTTAGTCCATATGTCTTGTGCCTTAACTTTTTTACCCAATCCCATCAATACTGCTTTGTTATAGTTTTCTTCATACTCATCACCATAACACTCTTGTAATGCCTTGATGCCGGCAGTCTTAATATCATTAGGACAGAACAAATACCAATCACCATTATTTTTAACCGCCCTCATAAAGTTGTCAGGTAACCAAAGAGCAGTAAATAAATCACGAGCCCTTAATTCTTCTGCACCTGTATTCTTTTTAATGTCCAATAAATCAAAGATATCTTTATGCCAAGGTTCAAGGTAAATTGCGGCAGAACCAGGTCGTCTTCCTTGTTGATTAAAGAACCTTAATGATTCGTTAACAATTTTAAGGTATTTCAATAACCCACCTGCGAATCCACCTGATGATGAAATTCTACTCTCTTTACTACGAATGTTAGACATAGACAACCCAATACCAGCAGCATCTGAAGAAAATGTTGAGATATCATTTAGTGTATCTAACAATCCTTTTCTTGAGTCTGAGTTATTGTAGTGTAATACACACGAAGCTAACTGAGGAACTTTTGTTCCTGCGTTAATCATGATTGGTGTTGCCTTAGATATTAGTTGATTTGATAATGATTTATAATACTCGACCGCACTTACAAAATCATCGGTAACCCACAACGCAACTCTCATATACATGTGTTGTGGTCTTTCGATTACTTTACCTGTTGGTCTTTTTAACAAGTACATTTCTTGTAAAGAACGCCAAGCAAAATAATCAAAATTATAATCGTTATCGTGGTTAATTACAGCATCGATAGTATCCTCACCATATAACTTAATAGTTTCAATTAATTTTTCATTAATGATACCATCTTTATATAAGACCATCATAGTTTCTGAAAAACTATCATTAGTTTCTTTATGATATGATGAAATAGCAACTGATGACGCTAATCGTGAATAATCATGATGACTACCGGTATATGCCGCAGCAATTTCATATACAAGTTTATCTAACTCTTTTGTAGTTATTTCACCCTCAGTTGGTACTGATGTAATTACTTTTATGAATATTTCATCTGAATTTACACTTAACCCTTTTGAAGCACGTTTAACACGGTTATAAATTTTTTGGGGATTGAATGAAACGCTTTCCCCATTTCTTTTAATTATTTTTAATGACATATTATTTAGTTTAATTAGAAATCGTCTGTAAATGAAATAGTTTCGTTAAGTTTAGCCTTTTGGTATTCCATTGTTCTTGATTCAAAGAAATTACCTTTGGTTTCGACAGCAATTTGTTCCATGAATTTGAATGGTTGTTCAACATTGAATTCTTTTTTACAACCAAATTTAACCAACAATCCATCAACAACAAACTCAAGATATTGTTTCATTAAGTTTGAGTTCATACCGATTAAAGAAACAGGAAGTGATTCTGTAATGAATTCTTTTTCAATTTCAAGAGCCGACAATAAAATTTCTTTAATTCTTTTTTCAGACGGTTTATTCTCTAAGTGATTATTTAATAAGTGAATTGCAAAATCACAATGTAAGTTTTCGTCTTTGAAAATAAGTGAGTTAGCGTTACATAATCCTTGCATAATTCCTCTTGATTTCATCCAAAAAATAGAACAAAACGAACCTGAAAAAAATATACCTTCAACAGCCGCAAATGCAACTAATCTTTCTGCAAAGGAAGCCCTTTCAATCCATTCTAAAGCCCACTTTGCTTTCTTTTGAACTGCTGGTAATCTATCTATTGCGTTGAAACATTCATCTTTTTCTTTGGGGTTGTTGATGTAAGTGTCAATCAATAATGAATACATAAGTGAGTGAATGTTTTCCATCGCTAATTGGAACCCGTAAAAGAATTTTACCTCAGGGTATTGTACCTCTCGGTAAAAATTTTCCGCTAAGTTTTCGTTTACAATTCCGTCTGATGCGGCAAAGAATGATAATA
>Ga0068876_10001719_pt1 | contig 16742 bp, 8 predicted proteins | sample NOAtaG_6_FD_66442 | JGI IMG/M metagenome (GOLD analysis project Ga0068876, IMG submission 66442) | Freshwater lake microbial communities from Lake Erie, under a cyanobacterial bloom - NOAA_Erie_Diel5S_2200h metaG | ecosystem: Environmental > Aquatic > Freshwater > Lake | place: USA: Ohio, Lake... | reverse complement strand
CTTTCTTCTATTTCCTTCAGCTTATCCTTTCCATTGGTCTGTAATGTCCTCAACTCATCTAACTCAGCGCTGACACCTGAGGCAATCGTCCATCCTTTTCCTATAACATGTGGGGCATCTTCATGAATTTTAGATTTTAATAGAGCTTGTAATCCACCTAAATCTTTGAGCAAATTTTTGACTTTTAATACAACTTCACTTCCTCTGCTCCAATTTTCTACTATTCCCAAAGCCCGATTTAGCTGAACCAATTCTCTCGGAGTAATTCTTTGTACAGCAATGCGAGCAGCCATTCTTTCCCAATCTCCCAACTCTTTCAAATCCAATCTCATTTGCTCCAATTCATTTGGAAACTGCATCCACTGCTCCACCGCATCCAAACGATGTTGAATAGACTCTACAGAGCGCAATGGCATCATGATCCACCTTCTGAGCATTCTAGAGCCCATAGGATTTTGGGTGGCGTCCAAAATATCCACGAGCGAAGTCCCTCTTTCGTGGGACGAGGATAATAACTCCAAATTTCGAATCGTGAAAACATCCATCCCAACCCATTCTTTTTCCTCAATTCTTTTGACTTTTACAATATGCCCTAATTTGTCATGCTGAGTATCTTTCAAATACTGAAAGATTGCACCCGCCGCACTGATGGCTACTGCATTTTCCTCTATTCCAAATCCTTTGAGATTAACCGTTCCAAAATGTTGATGGAGCTGGTCTCTGCCAAAATCCTCCGTGAAAGCCCAATCATCCATTCTGAATAAATGGTAGCCCTGTCCAAAAAATTGCTGAAAATCTTGATCTCGATGTTTTTGAAACAACACTTCTTTTGGCTGATAAGCATGAAGTAGCTTTTGTACATAAAACAAATTACCCTCTCCTATCTCAAAAGTTCCTGTGGATAAATCCAAAAATGCTATCCCCCAATTTTCCTTTTGTTGAGCTATTGCAGCAAGAAAGTGATGATCCTTTACATCAATGGTTTTCTCATTGTAAGATACTCCCGGAGTCACTAGTTCAGTGATTCCTCTTTTTACAATGCCCTTGGCCAATTTAGGATCCTCTAATTGATCGCAAATGGCCACTCGGTAACCCGCTTTGACCAACTTGGGCAAATAACTATCCAACGAATGGTGAGGAAACCCAGCCAAATCAACAAAAGCAGCGGCTCCATTTTTTCTCTTGGTCAAAACTATTCCCAAAATCCGAGCTGCGTGCACAGCATCTTCACCAAAAGTTTCATAAAAATCACCCACTCGAAAAAGCAAAATCGCATCGGGGTATTTCACCTTAACGCTATTATATTGCTTCATCAAAGGGGTTTCTGCAATCGTTGATTCTGACTTTGACATTGAATTCGTTGTATTTTAAATCAAAACTGCCGACCCCAATGGAATACGGCAGTTCTGAAATCAATTAAAATCGTGAAGTAAATGTAGCTTTTAACCTATCAATTTGTATTGCCAAAAAAGCTAGGATTGTTCACATTATTTCAACATCGTTTCCTTTCTCAAGCTCCACCAAAAAGGCAGATACAACAAGCCATAAGAAATCGCCCCGATCAATTCCAGCTCCAAGAGATAATAGGGCCAGTCATGCAGCAAGTCCAAAAAAGATCCCCCTGTGGGCTTTTGCATCAAATAGCCATAATTAGCCGATGTCCACCAATTGAACAACATCGCCACTGCCATATAGATTTGGGAGGCCACCATCACGCGCAGCCAAGCTCCCTTTTGAGGCTTCAACTGAAGTCCAAAGACCGCATACATAACCCCCAACACCAAACCTCCATGGCCAATGACAAAAGTCAAATAAGTTAAATGAGGAAAAGGCTCATGAATGTCAGGGGTGATGATACCATGAATACTACCGGCCATCACCCAAAAAAAGGCCAACTCCGCCCAACGTTGTCTTTTATACCAAAGAGCAGCAGCGGTGATAAAAACCGCCCAATTACACAATTCCAATGGCAGATCATACTTTAATTCCCAAAATCCACTCATCATCCTGTATCCCTGATAAATCAGCCAATTCAGCAGTAAAACCAACGCTATTCCCTTAGCAACATTCTCCTTTTTATTTTTATCGCCATGTTTCAAAAAGCGAATCAATATTATAGGAGCTAACACGGTAAAAATCAGAAACAACAGGTGTTCCGCCTGCCAATAGGGGTAATAATAGGGAGCTTCCATCAGCCGTTTCGATAAGGAGATTTAGTATCCTCATCCATCAACATCGATCGATAATTATCGTATCGGAACGATGGAATTGACCCGCTCTCAACGGCCTGAATTACCGCGCAACCTGGCTCTTCGATATGCTGACAGCTATTGAACTTACATTGTGGCAACAAAGCAAACATCTCTTGGAAATAAAAGCCAATTTCTTCATTAGGAATATCTACTAATCCAAATCCCTTGATACCCGGTGTATCTATGATGTATCCATCATTCTCCATTTCAAAAACCTCAGCAAAGGTGGTGGTATGCTGACCCTTCTCACTCCAATCCGAAATCTCTCCTACCTTGATCCTCGTATCTGGAATAAAATGTTGAATCAATGAAGATTTTCCTACTCCGCTATGACCCGAAAACAATACCGTTTTTCCTTGGATAATGCTTCTCAACTCGCTCATCCCCTCACCATTCACTAATGAGGTTTTCATTGCTTGGAAACCAATACTCTCATATTGATGCGACAGATTCAAAGCCTCAGTTTGTTCTTTTAAATCATACTGATCCCATTTATGAAAAAGCAAAACAACAGGGATGTCATAAGCATTGGCCGCTACAAGAAAGCGATCAATAAATCCAGTGGTTGTCTGAGGTCTAGCTACAGTAACTACTAAAAAAGCGATATCAATATTCGAGGCTACCACTTGGGCTTCTTTGGAAAGATTTACCGATTTCCGGATGATATAATTTTTCCTTGGAAGTATTTCCACGATACTCGCGATATTCCCCTCCTCTTCATGTTCAATTTGAATTTGAACGAAATCACCAGCGGCGACAGGATTGGTGGTCTTCAACCCTTTTGTTCTCAGTTTTCCCCTGATACGACAACGATAATAAACGCCATCTTGACCCTTTACACTATACCAATTCCCTGTAGATTTTAATACTCGTGCCTGCATTTCAAGACAATGCGTCTTTCAACTGCAACAACTCTTGTCGTATGCCTTGAAGTCTTTGAATGATCACCTCTTTATCCGCACTCGCTTCTTTCTTCTTGAGCGCATTCTTAGCACCCTCTAAGGTAAAACCCTGCACACGAACCAACTCATGGATATGGGTAAACAATTCGATATCCTTTTTTGAATACATCCTATTGCCCCGAGTATTCTTTCTAGGGTGTAATTGAGGAAATTCTTTTTCCCAAAAGCGCAACAATGAAGTATTTACTTGAAACATCTCTGCCACTTCTCCTATAGAGAAATAGATCTTTTCAATAGTATTGGTTCTGTTCAACATCAGTCAAATGATTGTCCCGATTGAGCTGCCCTTTCCAATAAAGCGGCATATTGCTCCGGCGACAAATCGTTGTAAAAATAATACGCGGGATTGATTTTTTCGCCATTTTTTATCACTTCATAATGCAAATGAGGCCCAGACGATACTCCGGTGTTACCCACATAGCCAATGACTTGTCCTCTTTTCACCTTCTGACCTGGCCTTACGGCCATTCTACTCATGTGAGCGTATAGCGTTTGGTATCCAAATCCATGGTCAATCACCACGTGTAGGCCATACCCACTTCCTCCGTCAGGTGATTTCACCACTCCATCCCCAGTGGCATAAATCTCTGTTCCTATGTCGGCTGAAAAGTCCAACCCGGTATGCATTCTAGCCACTCTGTAAATGGGATGAATGCGAAAACCGAAACCAGAGGCCATACGATTCAAGTCTTTATTATCCACCGGCTGAATAGCAGGAAGACTTGACAAAAATTGATCATGACGAGTAGCCAAACGCTTGATTTCATCATAAGACTTACTTTGCGAAATCATCGCCGTCTGCAAGGACTGCATTCTTTTCTTGGTTTCCAAGATACCTTCTTTTGAAGCATAATCATTCAGATCCTTTGTTGAGGCACGATTGCCAAAAGACCTTTCAATAGGGTCTGCTCCAAAAATAGATCTGTAAATCTCATTATCCCTTTTTTGAAGCACCTCAGCATATCTATCTAAAGTATCCAACTGCTGCTTCATGCTCTTTACTTGCACCTCCAAAAACTTCACCTCTTTTTCTAATCTGCTCGTCTCTGGATCTTTAAAAAAGGAAGCATATAGCACCACACCAAATCCACCTATTACCAACCCAGCTAGTAAATACCTGACTCCCACCCAAACATAATCTCGCACAGTGAAACTAATCTGTTCAAAATTGAGCGTTGAGGGATTGAATATGTACTTGAATTTCGGCAAAACACTATTTCCTTTCCGACAAATTTAATACTTTCTGCACATTTTGACCTTAGTTTTGCAGGGTACCAAAATTTTGATATGACCGCTCAAGAAATCAGACAGCAATTTTTAGCATTTTTTGCTCAACAACAACACACCATAGTATCCTCTGCCCCCATGGTCATCAAAGGAGATCCCACCTTGATGTTTACCAACGCTGGCATGAATCCCTTCAAGGATATTTTTCTGGGCAATGCGCCTGTGATTCATCCCAGAATTGCGAATACGCAAAAATGTCTTCGGGTAAGCGGAAAACACAATGATTTGGAGGAAGTGGGGGTAGATACATACCACCATACCATGTTTGAAATGTTGGGCAATTGGAGTTTTGGAGATTACTTCAAGCAAGAGGCGATTTCTTGGGCTTGGCAGCTATTGACTGAGGTGTATAAAATCCCTAAAGATCAATTATACGTTACGGTTTTTGAAGGAGATGAAAAAGAAAATCTCGTCTTTGATCAAGAAAGCTACGACATCTGGAAACAGTACATTTCAGAAGACCGAATTTTAAGAGGAAACAAAAAGGATAATTTTTGGGAAATGGGAAGCATGGGGCCGTGCGGCCCTTGCTCGGAAATTCATGCCGACATCCGACCTCTAGAAGCTCGACAAAAAATAGACGGTAAAACATTAGTGAATAACGACCATCCTCAAGTCATTGAGATATGGAATAACGTCTTTATGCAATTCAATCGGAAAGCAGACGGCTCCCTTGAATCTCTGCCCAATAAGCACGTAGATACCGGAATGGGATTTGAACGCTTGTGCATGGTGCTTCAAGGTAAACAATCCAATTATGACACCGACGTTTTTTCTCCCTTGATTCAAAAAATTGAAAGTTTAAGCGGGTTGTCTTATACTGCAACTGATTCTAAAAAAGATGTAGCCATGCGGGTGATTGCTGATCATGTGAGAGCTGTATCATTTGCAATAGCAGATGGGCAATTGCCCTCCAGTGCTGGAGCTGGTTATGTCATTCGCCGCATATTGAGAAGAGCGGTGCGATATGGCTATAGCTTCTTGCAATTCAAACAACCTTTTATCCACCAGGTGTTTCAAGTTTTGGAACAACAAATGGGGGCCGCTTTTCCAGAATTGATCAAAAACAAATCTCTGATTCAATCTGTCATCAAAGAAGAAGAAGAAAGTTTCTTGAGAACTTTGGAAAAGGGAATTGAACTATTGGACAATGTGATTCAAAATCATATCGACAAAGAAATTTCAGGTGCCATTGCATTTGAATTGTATGACACTTTTGGATTCCCCATTGATCTCACACAACTGATTGCCTCTGAAAATCAGAAGAGCATTAATATTTCGGAGTTCGAGCAGCATTTACAAGCACAAAAAGAAAGGAGCCGAGCGGCTACCAAATTAGAAACAGATGATTGGGTAGAGTTACAATCGGGCGAAACCACATTTATTGGATATGATCAGCTCACAGCCGATAGCCAATTGTTAAAATACAGACGAATCAAAGCAAAAGGAAAGGAGATGTATCAATTGGTACTCTCCAATACGCCGTTTTATGCAGAAGGGGGAGGCCAGGTAGGTGATCATGGAAAATTATATTTCGGAGAGGACGCCGTGGAAGTAGTTGATGTGAAAAAAGAAAATGGTTTGATCGTTCATTTTACTGAATCATTGCCTCCACATCCTGAGAAGCCCGTACACGCCATCGTGTCGGCGGATTGGAGAAATCATACTACGGCACATCACACTGCCACTCACCTTTTGCATGAAGCACTCAGAGAAGTTTTGGGTACTCACGTTGAGCAAAAAGGTTCATTGGTCAATCCGGAATATTTGCGTTTCGACTTTTCTCATTTTGCAAAAGTTCCCACCGAGGAGTTGAGGCGCATTGAGCAATTGGTAAATGAGCGCATACAAAACAATTTTCCACTTATAGAAAATAGAGCCGCTACGATAGAAGAGGCCAAGCAAAGCGGAGCCATGATGTTGTTTGGTGAGAAATACGGAGACAAAGTACGCATGATTCAATTCGGTAATAGTATTGAGTTGTGCGGGGGCACCCACGTACCGAACACGGGTGCTATTCAACGATTTAAGATACAATCAGAAGGGGCAGTAGCGGCCGGTATTAGAAGGATTGAAGCCATTGCCGGTAATGTAGCCGAATCTTGGATTGAAGCTGAGTTGTCTCAATTGGATGAGGTGAGAGAAGTTTTAAAAAATAAAGATGCGGTCAAAGGAATCAAGGATCTTCAAAATAAGGTGAATGAGCTTCAAAAGCAATTGAACGATTTGCAACATTCCCAAGCTATGCAGGTGAAAGCAGAATGGAAAAAGCTCATCACTCTCCATGGAGATCGTCATCTGCTTTTTGTAGAATCTACATTAGATAGCGCCTCTATCAAAGACATTTGTTTTCAATTAAAAGCAGAGTACTCTTCCTTTGGGATGGTGGTTATCTTTAAATCTAATGATAAACCGATGATCACAGTGGCTTTCAGTGATGACGCTGTGAATAATTGGAAATGCCACGCAGGCCAATTGGTGAAGGAATGGTCCGCATTGATCAAAGGGGGAGGGGGTGGTCAGCCCGGCTTTGCCACTTGCGGTGGAAATGATATGAATGGACTTGGTGTTGTCTTAGAGACGGCTAAAAAAGTTCTCATGGCGTAAAAAAATAAATATCACCCATTGACTTAGACGCCTTCCGCTCAATCTTCTGATTATTGAAGCCCATGACAATGTATGCCCCTTTCAATTAATATGGGCTGAGCCCTTTTGAGGTTTCTTCTTTTCGTTTCTTTATTCAAGTTAACAATTTGCCCCTTTCATTTTATAATTTCTCATTTTCATTCGGTGCAAAAAAAAGGGGTGTCCCGAAGAACACCCCTTGATCTATCTTTCTATTGACGATTATTTCACGATCATTTCTTTGGTCATGTGAACATCTCCTGCAGTCAAAGTGTAAGTGTAAATACCGGCACCCAACTCATTTACATTGAAACGAACTGAATGGGCTCCAGCTGGCTTCATGCCTTCATTGATGCTCATCACCTCACGGCCTGTTACATCTCTCACTATCATTTGCACTGTGCTCGCTGAGGCCAACTGATAATTAACTTGTGTTTCATCAGTAGCTGGATTCGGCATGTTTTGAGACAATACTAAAGAAGAAGTCTTTTTCTCTGAAATCGACAACGACTCATCTGAATTCAAACGAATCATAGGAATACCGCCAGTAGCACCCCAAGTTCCATCATTCAACCAAGAAACTACCCAATCGTTGGTTCCAGACACTGGGATACCTACTGTTCCATCTGATACTACAGCAGCAAAATAAATTTTGTCTGCCTCCAAAGTTACAGGCTCTTCAAAGGCCAAGTTGATCCATACTGCACCGCCGGCAGAAGTATTATCGACATCGGTAACTGTGTATTCAACAGTTTGAACGCCCAAATCAACTAAAATCGGCTCGCCAGTTGCTGCATCCAATTCAGTGAATTCGTACAAACGACCCTGAATCGTGCTGCTCGTAGTTCCAGAAGACAAACGAACACAAACATCTATAGCACCAAATTCATCATTCGCATAAATATCAAACAAATTACCGTACTCGTAGGCAGCGGTTGGTCCTACGAAAGCTTGCGCAGCACCTAAATCACGGGCATAAATATTCTGTGTAATTTCCATGCTCGCTGTTGAAACGTTATTATTCATATTATCATCCATTCCATCCGCAGCAGCAACGGTACCAGTAATGGTTACAGTACCCAATGCAGAAGGAGTGAAGGTAGAAACACCCGATAAAGTGTCTTTATCCAAAGAGATTACATCTAAATTACCTGATGCAAAAGAACCTTGAGCTGTGCCATTAAAGTCGATATCATAATTCATCCCTACACCCAATTGGTTATTGAAACCAGCGTTGTAAACTACAGAAGTAGCTCTTACTGGACTAACTTGGCTGAGAGGCACATTGGAATACTCCCAAAAGCCGAAACCAAAAGTAGGATTGTTCCAATCTGACGCTATGGTCTTGGCAACACTGATATCATTTAATAATGCATTTTGTACAACAATATTATCCACTGCAAAACCTGATGCCCAAGAGCTGTTATCGCTCCACTGGAAGCGAATCGACACGGTCATTCCATTATAGTTGTAAAGAGGAAGAACCAAAGACTGCCAATAAGCTTCATCAATGGTCAAAGTGTCCAAAACAGACCAAGTAGCGCCACCATCTGTAGAAATTTGAACGGTAGCATCACCACCTCCGAAATTTGCATCATGGAAGAAATCAAATCCTAGGGTATAGTTGCCCACAAATGTCGAATCTAAAACATCAATGATGTCAATGACTTCTGCACCAGCATCGCCTTGATTCGCAGGGATAGTATCTGTTATTACCTCACCTGTTTCGTAAGTACCTAAAGCGTCAATAACCACATTCGAGATAATTTCTATTCCATCTGCCGAAGTAATTTCCACTACCAAATCGCCACCAATACCAAAAGCAGATACATCAATAGTGCCCGGCGCATTCACTAGGAAGGGAGTGCCATTCAATGTCACAGTTAAAGGAAGGGCAGCCGGAGCGGCATCAAATACCAATCCAATTTCATTCCATAAAACCGTTCCATTGGGATCGGCTGGAATAGTTGTAGAAAAGATATTACTATTTCCTAAGTCTTGAAAATCTGTCCAAATATCGGTTACTACTTCACTAGTAACGATACCCCATACTTCCACTGGATTAGTGGTGTACTCATAATCGGTTAAGGTAAGTGAAGGAGTTTGCAACCAAACGTCTAAGAAATCACAGTCACAAGGAGCGGGATCATCGTTTGCGCCTGCAAATTTGTTGTTGGTTCCCACTTGTGGCACAGGCCAATATCCACCTGCATTGGCTAAAGAGGAATTATAAATTTTAAAAGCAGGAGTCGTTTGACCAGCTGTGGCCGTTGCAGCCGCAACAGTAGACCAACCTGTTGGAATTGCAGCAGGCGTGTTACTCAAAGTAATTCCTTGAAAATCCTCAGATAACAACACTGTTCTGTTGCCACCCCCAATTGGTTGGGAAACTAATTCTTGGTGGCCCACCACTCGAGGGCTGATCTCTGATTTAGAGAACACTTTTTTTGAAGGGTTCTTGTGAATGGAGGTATTCTGAGCCACAACGCCCAGGCTTGCCGCCACACATCCCAAAATAATGTACAGTTTTTTCATTTGATTGATAATTTAGTACGGCGAAGATAATAAAAATCCCCAAAGAGAACTTTGGGGATTTAATTATTTTAAGTCTTCAGAATCAATGCGCCACCATCAATCTCTCTGTCTTCTCCGTTCCGTTTGAAGATATCTTGACAAGGTACAATCCCGAGGTCCATTGCGTAACATCCACCACATACTGACTGACTGCGCTCTCTCCTTGATGCACCGTCCTTCCCATACTATCCATAATCTGATATTGACGCAACTCACTTGACCCCCACTGAATTGAAATTTGACTCTGTGCTGGATTAGGATACATCACCATTTCCTCGGACAATTCCTCCACACCTACTGCGTTAATGTACACCACATTGTTGTCACTCAATACACATCCCGTAGAGTCCGTCTGTGTTAAGGAAATCACCCCAGTTGCCGCATCATTCCATACCACTGTGACAGTGTTGGTGGAGTCGCCACTTAAAATGGAACCTCCAGTGACCGTCCACACATAGGTTGCACCTGGCCATGTGTTCACTGTGTATTGCTCGTTATCCATCGGATCGACATCAAACATTCCGGAAATTACAGGATAACTTCCATCAGGCTGTGTAATCTCCTGTGTGAGGGTATCAGTGCATCCTTGAGTATCGGTAATCACTAAAGAATAAATACCCGCTGGAAGATTTTGCGCATATGGTGTTGTTTGTATCGGATTTGAGTTCCAATTAGCATAATACAAATTCGATCCTCCTGCGACAGAAGTTGAAATATAACCCTCTGCTCCACCAAAACAAGTGTTATGAGCAACACTATCCAATGTAATGATTATTGGATTGATGAGACAGGGATCTTGAGTGATGATACCCAAGCATTCACAATTTGCGCTAATTACATCGTTGATTGTCGTTGCATTGCCATCGTCACAGCTATCACCTGGTAAAATACAAGTTCCATCGTCTACTGTGGCCGTTGCATCATAGTTACATGCTGCCGTATCAGTACACCCCGATGTTGTCGTCATTTCACCCACACATTGACATTGCGCGTTCACCATATCGTTCATCGTGGCTGCATTACCATCGTCGCAAGAGGATCCAACAAACAAACATGAACCATCATCTGCTGTTGCCGCGGCATCGAAATTACAAGCCAAAGGATCAGTACAACCGTTGCTCGGAAGGATATTAGAAACACCAGGTGTGGGTGCTTGTGAAACAAACAAACTTTGCGTCAATGCTGTGCCTCCATCGGGAATGCGTGAAGAAGAGTTAGGGTTATTCCCTAGGCCTTCATCCATTTGAGATTGACCTGGAACCAAAATATTGATGAGTTCTGCATCATCAGGATCAGCGGTTCCGTAAACCAATGCATCCACTAAGTTCAGATTACTGGCTAGAGTTCCTATCAAGAAATCCTCTGAATCTGCCAAATACAATGCCACTGCATCGGCACCATTTTGTAAAAATCCTGTTGTGCCACTCGGCACCGAATAATCCGCCTCTAACACAGATCCTAGAACAAAAAATCCATTGGCATCCAATTGGTAACCATCTAAATCAAAAGCTCTGTAAGTTGTATCTCCATTACCATTGAAAAGTACCAAGGTATAACCTGTAAGGGACATATTTGGTGTACCGTACAATTCAACAAACTCTGCGGCATCTGCTCCTGGTTGATCTGCATCGACTTCATTGATCACTACTTCCCCAGCGACCTCGGTACCTGAACAAATACAGTTGACATCTATAACATCATTGATCGTGAGCACATCACCATCATCACATGAAGAACCAGGTAGAATACAAGTGCCATCGTCGACAATCGCAGCGGCATCATAATTACATGCGCCTATATCAGTACATCCCACCGCTACCACGGTACCAGAACACTGACAATTAGCATCCACAACATCATTAATAGTGGCGATGTTTCCGTCATCGCAAGCAGCCCCAATGATCAGGCAAGAGCCATCATCCACTACGGCCAAAGCATCGTAATTACAGGCACTATTATCAGTGCATCCCACAACAACAAGAGTTCCAGAACAACCACAATTAACATCAATCACATCATTAATGGTTTCAATCAATCCATCATCACAAGGAGTCCCTGTAATCAAACATGATCCATCATCAGAGACGGCTGTAGCATCGTAATTACAAGCCAATGGATTAGTGCAACCACTGACAACAGTCACATTAGTAGCCCCAGGAGTGGGCGCTTGGGCAACATATAAATTCAAAGTTAAAGGAGCACCGCCATCTGGAACCCTTGAAAGCGAGTTGGTGTTATTGGCCATTCCTTCATCCAATTGTGTTTGGCCTGGCACCAAAATACTGATCAATTCAGCATCTGCAGGATCGGCTGTACCATACACAACAGCATCCAATAAATTGATATTACTGGCTAAAGTCCCCGCAACAAAGTCGACAGAGTCTGCGATATACAGCCCCACGGCATCCGCACCATTTTGCAAGAATCCGGTGGTTCCACTTGACACCGTGTAATCAGCACCAGTAACAGAACCCAGAACAAAAAATCCAGAGGTATTCAAACTGTATCCATCCAAATCATACACCTGATAACTCACATCTCCATTCCCATTGAAAAGCACAAGAGACAAACCTGACAATGACATATTAGGAGTCCCAAACAACTCAATAAACTCAGCATTATCGGCAGCGGGTTGATCTGCATCTACCTCATTAATCACTACATTGAATGTTCCTCCCACTCCGATACATTCACAATTGACGTTCACCATATCCTCAATTGTAAGCGGATCTCCGTCATCACAAACAGCGCCAACAATGAGACAACTACCATCGTCCATCGTGGCGGCAGCATTGTAATTACATGCACCCAAGTCCATACATCCCATCACCATTATCACCCCTGAACATTGGCAATTCGCATCGATCACATCACCCGATGAATTGGGGTTACCATCGTCACATGAAGTACCTACGATCAAACAACTGCCATCATCCATATTAGCGGCTGCATTGAAATTACAAGCGTTCACATCCATACAGCCCATCACCATCAATATTCCAGAACATTGACAATTGGCTCCAATGACATCATTAATGGTGCTAGGGTTACCATCTGAACAAACGTCACCCACTAAAATGCAAGATCCATCGTCCACCAAGGCCGAGGGATCAAAATTACAGGCCAAGGAATTGGTACAACCCCCATTGGGAATGGTTCCAGAACATACACAGTTGGCATTGATGATATCATTCAGCGAAATAGAATTGCCATCATCGCATGGATCTCCTACAAGAATACAAGACCCGTCGTCCGTATTGGCATTAGGGTTGAAATTACAAGCCGAAGTATTAGTACACCCGTTTACTGGATTAAAACAGGCCGAACATGATCCATAACATACTGGATCTAATACGATATCCGATGTCAAATTTAACAGTCGATTAGTGAAATTGTCAGTTGTAATAGTACATGGATCCCCTGGTGTCAGTGTTTCTTGACCTGTCCAGTTATCTGTAGAAAACTTGTACTCATAGGTTCCTTGTAATAAGGTGAGTGTGACATTCCAAATACCATCTCCATTGGCATCAGACATTGGAGTACAGTTACCGCACCAATTATTAAAAGTTCCATTGAGCTCCGGAGTGGTAAAACCAGTTTGCTGATTCATATCCACCGCAAAGGTGACATCATAATAAGGTGTTGCTTGACTACAATCAACACAAGCTCCCCAACAAACCACGGGCAGAACGGCATCTCCAGAAACTACTAAGGTGCGATTGGTAAAAATCCCGTTGGTCACCGTGCAGGATGAACCGGCGATCAGGTTCTCTTGCATCGCCCAAGCATCCGCAGAAAATTTAAACTCATAATTACCGGCCAACAATGGAATGGTCAACTCCCATATTCCATCCCCATTGGCGTCAGACATCGGTGCACAATTGCCACACCAATTATTGAAAGTTCCATTTACCTCAGGCGTTGTAAACCCAGATTGCGTTGTCATGTCCACCTGAAAAGTGATATTGAAAGGAGTAGTTAGTGGAGTACCCGCACAAACGCAATTGCTCGTTAATACATCGCCAGTGGTTCCTGCATTACCATCATCGCAGGCATCTCCCACGAGAATGCACGAGCCATCATCCAAAGTTGAACTTGGATTAAAATTACACGCCACTGGGTTGGTACAACCCGCGACACTGCCCGGGCAAGCACTGCAAGAGTTAAAACAAACTACAGGAACAATGACATCTGCTGAAGTAATGTCCAAGGTTCTGTTGAAACCTCCAAAAGTATCATCAACACCGCATTCCGCATTGCCCGATTCCCAACTTACACCATTGATGAACTTGTATTGTATGGTTTGATTGATCCCAATGCTCAAAGTCAATTCATAAATATTATCTCCGTTGACATCACTCATCGGATTGGCTGTAGAATTCCAACCTTGAAAATTTCCAGCGAGAAATACACCACCTGGTCCTATGGTAATTCCTGTCATATCTACCTGAAAAGTTACACTCACCTCAGTAACATTAACGGAACCCGTGCAAATACATGAGGCGTCGTAAGCATCATTGATTGTATTCGCATTACCATCGTTACATAAGAATCCTGGGAAAGCACATGAGCCATCATCAGCCAGTGCATTGGCACTGTAATTACAAGCAGTAGGATCTGTGCATCCCAGAGCACTTCCACCATCCAAATTGGTAGCTCCCGGGGTAGGCATCTGCGCAACAAAAACAGATAGCGTTAAAGGCGCTCCACCATCTGGAAATCTGGAGAGAGAGTTGGTGTTATTGGCTGTACCTTCATCTAGTTGTGTTTGACCAGGGGTGAGGGCCGCTAATAATTCCAAATCTGCAGCGTCCGCAGTCCCATACACGACAGCATCCACTAATCCTGCATTGCTTACTACCGTTCCCACTGGCCATTGAGTATCATCGCCCAGCACCAACGCCACGGCATCCGGTCCATTTTGCAAAAAACCACCCGTGCCCGCGGAAGTGACATAATTGGCATTGGGCACTGTTCCCAACACAAAGAATCCGTTGGCATCCAAACTATAACCATCTAAATCATATGCAGCGTAACTTTGGTCATTATTTCCATTGAATAATACCAAAGCGTATCCATTGAGAGACATTCCGGGATTACCGAACAGTTCAATGAATTCAGCGTTATCAATGGCGGGTTGATCTGCATCAATTTCATTGATCACCACTGATCCTCCTCCTACCGCTTGAGGACCCACCGTCAGTGTAGTAGAATATATGTGATCCCCGCTTGTTCCACCATTTCCATTAGCTGCATTGGCCGTGACATAAAATGTAATATCCCCAATGTCAGTTGAAGGAGCCGTCCAAGTAAAATTAAATGTATGTGTTCCTGTTGAAGCACCTCCGTTTTGATTGTGGGTAACATAATTTCTTGGGAAACCCGCGATATTTAAAATTTCGGTATGGTTGTCTGTCCCTGCTACCAATGTACCACCATTATCTCCGCTGGCCTGTAAAGCCACCGCACTGAACCCGAAGAGAGAGGATGTGGCATCTGTTACTGTTACGGACAAATTATACGTTTGTCCGGGCTGGTATTCAGAAACTCCTGAAATGGTGACGGATCCTCCGTTGCTGTTGATCACCCCTGCATGACATTGAGTGCAATTGTTCTCCCCTGGAGCTCCTGTCTTTCCCGACTTACCCGCACTGCTCACCACCCCTTGGATCATCACCCAAGCCACTGCCAAGGAAAAAATAGAAAAAATAATTTTCTTCATCGTAATAAAAATTTTTACAATAATAGTCAAAAATATGTGAACGGACTTGACTTTAACTACTTCAAAAACAGATTTGAAAAGTTAAAATCAATCACAATATTACAGAATGGTTAAACCCTTTGCCTTTCAATCCTCGCCACTAGAAAAATACTTACTTCGTATAGCAATAGTATAGGCATGCTCACCAAAATTTGGCTTGTAACATCAGGAGGAGTGATAATCGCTGCTATGATCAAGTTTACCACAAAGGCATGTCTTCTGTACTTCTTCAAAAACTCACTTGAAATAAGTCCAATTTTTCCAAGAAAATAAACCACTACAGGCAACTGAAAAATGAGCCCAGTACCTAAAACTAATGAGGTCACTAACTTCAGGTAGGACAGAATGGTAGCATTCACCTCTACATCACCAAATTGAAAATTGCCTAAAAAATTGATGGATAAAGGGGTTAAAACATAGTATCCAAATAAACAACCACTAAAAAACAACAATGCTACATAAAAGACAATTCCATTGACTGATTTTCTCTCTTTCATGTGCAAACCTGGTCGAATGAAGCCCCACAGCTGATAAAAGACAAAAGGAAAAGCAATTACCAATCCTGCTACTATTACCACCAGCATGTAAGCTGAGAAATTTCCTCCCATTGTGGTGCTCTGCAATGTAAAATTCATTGCATTGAAACACAGTTGATCTTCCAAACCCATCCAATGAGAAAACTCGCAGAACTTTCTGTAGGTAATGAAATCCAGGCTCTTCGGGGCCATAATAACATCGTCGATCAACCATTGATCAAAGTACACCATCACGCAAATACCTACCACGACGGCTAAAACAGACCAAAAGAGCCTCTTTCTGAGCTCTTCCAAATGATCTAAAAAACCCATTTCCTTTTTATCTTCCATCAAAAAATACCCTCCCTTAACAAATCATGAAGATGTATAACTCCCTTAAAATGGTCCGATTCATTCACCACCACCAATTGTGTAATACTTTTTGCCTCCATCGCTCTAAAGGCTTCTACCGCCATTGATTTTTCGTTGATCTTCTCTGGATTCCTGTTCATGATGTCTGAAGCTAAAATATTATGAACATCAACAGATCTCTCGATGGCTCTCCGGACATCTCCGTCTGTGATTATACCGACGATCAAATGCTCCTCTACAACAACTACCGCACCCACTCGGCCGGACGAAATTGCGGATACAATTTGGGCAAATGAGGTGTTGACTGATATTTTTAAGGCATCACCATTTACCATCATATCCTCCACTTTTTGGGTTAGTTTCTTTCCTAAAGCTCCACCCGGATGAAAACGGG
>Ga0068876_10001717_pt1 | contig 16747 bp, 21 predicted proteins | sample NOAtaG_6_FD_66442 | JGI IMG/M metagenome (GOLD analysis project Ga0068876, IMG submission 66442) | Freshwater lake microbial communities from Lake Erie, under a cyanobacterial bloom - NOAA_Erie_Diel5S_2200h metaG | ecosystem: Environmental > Aquatic > Freshwater > Lake | place: USA: Ohio, Lake... | reverse complement strand
AAGGAACGATTGGCACTGACTATCTATATGGCGGGCTATTGTGCGAGAACGTTTGTTCTGCCACGGCTAGAGAGCTTATGGTGCCTGCTATGTGGAACCTTGAGAACGCAGGCATAGAAGTGCTAGGCTGTATCCACGATGAAATCTGGGGGCAAGCAGAGGCGGGTAGAGCCGACGAGTTTAAATCATTAATGTGTAAGAACCCATCGTGGTGCGACATGAAGATAGACTCTGATTTAAAAATAGGAGCGAGGTATTTAAAATGATTAAGGAAAAACAAAAAAGATTTTACTCAGCGCTTGGCGCAGTATTGACTAAAGAAAGATTGCGTAGGAACATGACTGTTGCTGATCTAGTTAGAGAGTCAGGCGAACATCATACTACAATAAGAAACATTGAGAGTGGGGGAGTTTGCTCTTTCCATCATTTAGTTTGGATGAAAGAAATATTTAACATAAAGGTCGAAGACATTTATAGAAACATGGAGGGGAATGGTGACAACAAAAAAGTTAAAAGAGTCGAAGACATCATCTAGGAAAGTAAGCCATAGAGGTGCGATTAAAAAAGGTAAAGATTTTGAAAGGGAAGTTGCCAACATAGTTGGTCATATATTTCCAGAAGCTAAAAGAAATTTAGAGTATCAGCCAGGCGAGGGTAATCAAGGGAAAGATATTGGTGGCACCGATAGAATAATTTTCCAGTGTAAGAACCACCAAGGCTACGTATCAGTATCAACGATAAGAGAAATTCAATTAACAAGTAATGAAGATATTCCTGTCCTAGTTACTAAAGGTAACAGGCTGGAGCCAATGGCCGTATTGCCTTTCGATAAGTTTGTCACCCTTCTCGAAATAGCGTACGGCCTTGAGGCTCCTTTTCCACATAGGAAGAAAAAGATTAACACTATTGATTGTGTTGAACACAAGGAAATAGAAGCGCCAATTAAACAGATCGAAGACATTATTTAACAAAGCAAGGGTGACACTTATGCAAGATTTAAAAGCAATTAGATTTATCGAAGGAACAAAAGTCTCTCACGATTACGAGGGTAATGACATAACCACGTTTAGCTATCGTGATCTATGGGAGCGTGGAGTGCCGGCAATCGGGATACCATGTAAACAGAATGGGCTATTAGTAGTTGACGTCGATGTGTTAGGGGAGAGCCACAAGAAAGACGGCACAGAGTTCTGGGCAAAGTTCTGCGCCGAGAATAACATACCTCAAACATATACAGTTAAGACTCCGAGCGGTGGCTACCACTACTACTTCAAATTGCCAGAAGCTATTGACCCTGATTTATTCCACCCGCCAGGTCGGCTATCAGATGGTGTGGATTTAAAATGGAATGGCTGGGTGGGCGCACCTCCTACCGCTGGGTACTCAGTGGAGTACGGAGTGCTTGCTTCGATTCAATATATCCCAGATGCTTTACTCGATTACATAAGCAATATGATTAAGGGAAAACCAAACGCACCATTCAAGTCTGGCGACATGGTATCACTTGAATTAGCCACGCCATTTACACCACAGCAGTTGGCGCTATTAGATACCCAGATAGCATGGATACAACAGAACGCTTCACTTAGTAGAGATGAGTGGCGTGATGGAATCTTTGCTCTGAAAGCTGGAATACCAGACCCAGAAGTTCTTGATGATTATGTAGTTCGATGGACTATAAATAAATCATACGTCGAAGGGGACGAGGAAGAAGCAAGAGCTATTGCGGCTAAAGCAGATAGGTACGGCGGGATAAAACCCGGCACCATTCTCGCATTAATTAAAAATATAAAACTTAGAAGCGGAGTTGTTGAAGTAGAGGATAACCCTTTCACTCTCCAACAGATTCTTGATAAGTCACAAGTTAACTACGCTTTAAATAAAGAAGGTAAGTTAGTCATCGAGCAGTCAGAGTCAAACGTGGCTGCATTGATCGGAGCTTTCTTTCCCGAAGATAAACTATACCACGATCTAAGAAACGATCAGTATGTGTTTAAAGGTAAGCCAAGCTCTGAGGTTGATATTGTTAACATGATTCTTCCAATGCTTCAGAATAGCAATACAGGTCTTGGGCTTGATAAGTTTAGAAAGCCAACAGTTGTTAATGGTCTTGATGTTCTAATGGCTACTAGAAAGAAAGACCCGCACCAAGAATTTTTAAAGAACGCTCAGTGGGATGGAGTTAAAAGAATTGAAAAGTTTTTTATCGACTATGCTGGCGTTGAAGATTCAGAGTACACAAGGATAGTAAGCAAAAACTTTTGGGTATCATTGGCAGCACGTGGGCTAAACCCTGGCTGTAAAATAGATTCAATGGTTGTGCTTGAAGGTCATGAGGGAATCCGAAAGTCATCACTCGTCGAGGCTATTGGTGGAGAGTACACATACGCGCCTTCAGACAAAGACGTTCTTAATAACTTAGACTGTATAAGACAGATGCACCAAGCGATCATCGTCGAGCTTCCAGAATTAATGGGGCTTATAAATGAATCGCCAGAAAAAGTTAAAGCGTTTTTATCTAAGTCGTTTGATACGATTAGAAATCTATTTGCTAAGAAAGCTATTAAGAAAGACAGAGGATTTATATTTGTAGGAACGACGAACTCAGATCAATACTTGGCAGCCAGCATGGGTGTCAGGAGATTCTGGCCAATACGAATACCAAGCCACGTTAAAGAAATAAACATAGCGGGAGTTAAACGTGACAGAGAACAACTATTCGCCGAGGCGATAGCAATGTATCGTGACGGGTATCCATATTGGAACATGCCACAAGGAACACTAGAGAAAGTAGTAAGTAAACGTTTTGTTGAAGAACCATTATCAGATGTCATTAAAGAAATGATACCGACTCTTGGTTTTAGATGGTCTATCCAAGACATATACAAAAGATTAGAGCTTGGTGGATTCATACCTAAAGGTTTAACTATGCAAGTAGTGAAGCGTATTGATACGGCTTTAAAAGCTATTGGATGCTATAAGAACGCCGATGGTATATGGTCACCGCCAGTTCCGCAAGAGCCAATTAAAATGCTAGATGAATTGTTGTAAATGAAAAACTATTCCGTGTATAATATTTGTAAGCAATCACCAAGGATGGCGGATGTTACAACTAGACGGGCGTGGTAAGCGCGTTTTAATTATCTCTGATCTACACATTCCTTATAGTGTTGAGGGATACTTTAGATTCCTTGATACTGTCAACAAAAAATTCAAACCAGACCTAGTAATCAATATAGGAGATGAGCTTGATTACCACGCCATGTCTTTTCACGATTCAGACTCAGAACTTTTTTCCGCAAGCAACGAGCTTGATCGTGCTATAATAGAAATACAGGAAGGCTTACATAAGCTATTCCCTAAAATGTATTTGCTTGAATCTAACCACGGCAGCATGATTCTACGGAGGGCCAAGCACCATGGAATACCTATTAGAACCCTTAGGCCATTACACGAATTATACGAAACGCCGTTATGGGAATGGCACGAAAGTATCGTACTTAGGACAACAAGAGGTTATGTGTATTTATGCCATGGCAAATCTGGGGCCTATGGGAGACTCACAAAAGAGGTGGGCCTCTCGACGATTCAAGGACACTTCCACGGAAAATTCGAGATTACTTACCACAGAGGCGCGCTCAATACTAGGTACTCCATGTTCGTCGGATGCCTTGTTGACACTAAGTCTCTTGCCATGGCATACGGTAGGAACAATGTCGTCCAACCTATTCTGGGATGCGGAGGAATAAAATCTAATGGGGAGCCGTTCTTAATACCATACACGAAAGTCTAAATGGCGACAGCCAAAAGCCGCTTCTGAAATTCATCTTTGAGGGGAATGAAAACTGATGCTAACCTTTGGCCATCAGTTACAACATACATCAATTAATAGACATCGACAAAAAGATTTTTTAAAATTTTAGTATGACCAACTACTCGACTTGTTCGGGAAAGGGTGCGAAGAGCGTTTGTTGCACGTTTCATTTTTCCACATCAGGTGCAATGTGTGGCCTACTTCGGGCGACCTTAAGAACTGTTTAGCCATCACAGGTTAATTGCATCAGATGGCTTTTTCAAGTACAACCTCGATGTGCGGATAGTCTTTAAACTTAAAGTCTCTGCCAAGTCTAATCTTAATCCCAAGCTCTTTAGCCTTTATCTCAAAAATCTGGCACATAAAAATAAAAGCCTCAATGTCAGTCCAGTTAATCGTCGCAGGATTCTTGTCTGGATCAGGAACAAAATCACCAGCAAGACTAGGAAGACGATTGTGTTTTGAATGGGGCCATTGAAGCCTCGAAAGTTTTTTCGCATATACTCTATTCTGCGCCTCCTTGCCGCGGTGGCCACAGATACATTGAATGGCATACTCTTTATCAACCGCGTGGGCCAGACGTTGAAGATCGGGATGACAGGATTCTAAATTCTTTAAAGAAGTTTTATTCATAAGTACCTCGAATGAAGCCGTGCCATTCGTCCATGAATATCTCTACAGCTTCCCGCCGTAGGACACAGCATAGTTAAATCGTATAAAGTTTTATTTACAACGGCTAGGATATTTTAAGCATATAAACAAACGTGTCTCTTTATCCTCGCAATAGTCAACGAGCCTATCGAAGTTATCAGCGGTTTGAGTGATGTGATTTATGTTGTCGGTGAGTTCACCATTACACCACGATGTTCCGTCACCATTGGAAATACATGGCTCAATGTTTGGTCTTTTGAAATATGTGCCAGCATCCTGGCTACACTTTGCGCCGATTAATAATGTCGTTAAGAGTAATAGAAAGAGCCTTGCGTTCTGCATTTGTTTCCGCCTTTGATATTGCCTTAAGCTGGGAATCTCTTTTAGCTTCCCACTCATTAGCCGTTTCTTCGATCTTGTCTATGCCGTAGGTTATCCACATTTGAACGAACTGCTGTACCCAATCGTTAATTATAGGGACGGCCTTTGCAAAAGCGACCGCCCCAGAAATTACAGAAGTAAACATTAGTTCTTTTTCTCAATGAAAGGTTTAATAGCCTCATAGATTGCAACAGCGCCACCAGAAATAAATAGCCCTGAGATCACAGCGTTCATTAGAGATTGGCCGTTGATAACCATAAACACCACTGAATAAATTTGCCCAAGCACAGTGATTAGCGCACGCTTATACTTGAATCCTTTGAAGAATTGGTCAAATAAATTTGACTTCAAAATTTGCACAGAGATCACAATAATCGCAGAGCCAATAGCTAATGGGCTTAATGTTTTGTAATTCATTAGTAAATCTAGCAGAGACTTGGCAGCATCACCTTCTGGGATAACTTGGCCAAACGCTAATAAGCTAAAAGTAAGAACGATCAACGCCGATAAAACGTAGATTAATTTTTTCATATATCCTCCCTTGGATTTATCTATTATGATTTAGACACTTTGCTTTGTCTAGGTAGCATATAACCATATCTAATTTCTTATTCACTACGTCGAACTTCTTATCAGAGTTAGCCTTAGTCTCGAAGCTACCAACATAATTATACACCAGAAACATAATGGCTGATGATACCATAGTAACAATGACACCTAACATTCTATCTCTAATATCGAATTTCATACGCCTCCTTCTCGTAAGGAATATTCATATAGGCTTTTTTAGTGTCTCTATATTTAACAAGATTTACTAGGTAGTAGTAAAGGTACTTTGAATAAAATTTCAAAGCACCTTCTTTTTCTATTTGTTTTATGTGAACCATTTCATGATTAACTAAATTTTGGTCAACATCAATTACTGAATACCTAAAGTGAATTGTGTTCACGATAGTAATAGCTTCTACCCACTTTGGAATGGGTAGAAGTTTAAATAATGCTGAGTTGTACCTTGTATTCATTATTTCATTCCGTATCCATAGTTATGCAATACACTAGGAGAGCCAGAAGGAAGATTAGTATTCTCTATGATACTGATAGAAGCTCCTGCGTCATCTGATATAACAGTCCTGCCTTCTAAAGAGAAATAGCTGTCAGAGTCACACCCTATATCAGCAGGGAGTAGTGTTGTCTTATATGGAGTAAACCCAGAGACTCCCTCATATTTAAAGTACATTAGTTGTGCAGGGCCATTTGTAACAGTCCTGTTACAGATACCTAGAACATTGTCTACCCCCCAATATTTTATTGGGTTTGCATCATCACCTACCAGTATGTTATTCTGTATAGAATCAAATTCAACAGATACAGTAGAGCCAGATATGGAGTAGATTAGTGTTTTTCCGTAGTTTGTATTTACAACTGATTCTTGAAATACAAATTTATAGTCATTAGGTGAAGTTATTATCTGCGAATTTCCTGATAAGCTTTGAGACACTGGAAGTGTAGAAGGGTCAGATAGTTTTGTTAAAGTAGTTCCAGATTTCTCGTACACAGCTACGTATGGAGATGCGTTAAATCCAACTATCAAATACTTATCATCATGAGTCCACCCTACTTGAGTAACTGTATTAGTTGGGAGTGTTACAGGGTTGGTAAGTTTTGTAAAAGCAGTACCGCTCTTTTGGTACACACTGATGAAAGGTGAAACTTCATGCCCAACAGCTAAGAACTCCCCTGAGTTTGAAAATTCTGCAACGTGAGCTATGCCCGTAGGGAGTGTTACAGGGTTAGTTAATTTAGTAAGAGTTCTGCCATATAGACTATAGATAGATACAAAAGGAGATACTGAGTGGGCTACTGCTATAAACTTATTACTAGGGTGTATACCCACTCCTCTACCAGTTCCAGTTGGCAATGTGGCAGGGTCAGATAGTTTATCAAGTATGCTTCCAGTTTTTGAGTACACTGCCATAAATGGTGTCAGCGAATTTGCAGTAGCTACAATCCCACCATTTATTGATTGTTTAATATCAGCCACAATCCCACCTGCTGAAGTAGTAGTTGTAAGATTGGTGAAATCATCAGAATGGTTATAGTTTGAAAGTGCAGAGCTTGTATAGGAGTATAATTGTGGTGGAGAATACTGTGAAGCAACTATCAAATAGTTTTGATCTCTATTTGAAAACATAGCCGTTTTATCAACACTCGAAGAAGTAGAAGCTTCAAATAAATATGTAGGGTCAGTTAGTTTTGTAAGAGTTGAGCCACTTCTATAATACACAACTGAAACATCAGTGGCGTTACAAGTAAGTGCTAGGTAATTTGTATTTGCACTCCAATCAGCGCTAGTACAAGTAGAAGTTGGAAGTTGTACAGGGTTTGAAATTTTTGTAATAGATGAACCACCACCTGTTACTGAATACACTGTAACAAAAGGTGAAACTGAGTGAGCAACTGCTAGCCATGCCCCATCTGACGAGAATGACACTGCCCCTTGAGTTCCTGCTCCTCCAGTTGGAAGTTGTGCAGGGTTAGTTAATTTAGTAAGCGTAGACCCTGATCTACTGTATATTGTAACAAATGGTGAAGTTTCATGTGATACAGCTAAAAGAGAAACACCACTGTTGTTACCCCAAGAAACTCCTCCTCCAGAACCAGTAGGCAATGTTGCAGGGTCGGATAGTTTAGTAAGCGTAGACCCTGATCTTTCATACACAGTAACAAATGGAGTTGTAAAGTGTGCGATAGCTAGGTATGTACTTGTCTCGTCCCAAGCCACACTAAATCCGTTACCAGTAGGCAATGTTGCAGGGTCAGATATTTTAGTAAAAGTGTCTCCAGACCTTTCATATACTGTTAGGTATGGGGAAATGGAGTGGGCTATAGCTAAAAAATTACCATCAGGGGAAAAAGAAGCTGATCTCACTGTTCCAGTAGGCAGTGTAGAAGGAAGTTCCAAATTTCTATAAACTCCAGAAACCAATTTTTGTATTAACAAGTACGGGGGAACTGTCATGTACTGTATAAAATATGTTCCATCACTAGATTGTGCCACTCCAGAGGTTACAGTGTGTGTAGCGCTAGAGAACCAAGTGTTTAGCCCAAGTTCTGTTTCCCCTGTTTTAAAATAAGGAAAAGTAACTCCGTCATAAGTAAAAGCATCAAAAGTAGCTCCCCCTATAATAGCACTATCTACATAAGCCGTTGTAGCAATCTTAGTAGAGTTATCATTAGGTGCTTGAGTAGGTGCAGTTGGATTTCCTGTTAATGCAGGTGAAGCTGAAAATACCGCAACACCAGTTCCAGTTTCGTCATTGATCGCACTTGCTAATCCTGCCGAGTTTACTAGTGCATCTTGTTTTCCATTGAATGTAGTCCAATCAGCATTGTCTAAATATCCATCTACTAATGAAGTAGCTACTGGAATTGATAAAGTTCTATTTGCACTTAAATCAGCACTTGCCCCACCATCAATAAGAAGTGGTGCAGTTGTTGTGATTGTTCTTGAATCTGGTACAAAATCAAAAAGGCCTGTCTCAGTGCCGACATCGTCGATGACATAAGGGCCTGAGCTCTTGAAGTAAAGCTTCCACGAGTTTGCTGCTGGCGTAGTCGGAGCTGAACCCAGCTCGTCCGCTCTAAGTGTGGTGTCAATGCCAACACTATTAAAGTTTGGATTAGGGCCTGTGTACCCTGCAAACGCCTGGCTATAAACCAGCGCTAATAAAATAAATGTTAAAACGTTTTTCATAATATCTCCCATTATAAAATATACCAATCAGTACCATCTGTGACAATCTTAAAAGCCTCATTCTCCGAGCCTGACGATACAAAACTCGAAGCAACGTTGTCTATCTTTTCAGAGCCATTTCTAACTAAAGTCATGACGATTGAGCCAATAGCCTTTACCTCTATCACTCCGCCCGCTACAGGCGCAGGAAGCTGGATATTCATGGTAGCAGTAACGACATACGTTTTATTGTATGCTGCTGTAAACGTTGAACCCTTAGTTTCAATGTCTGCAAATGCTGATTGCCCTAGAATATTTTGCCATGCTCCGCCGTTATTACGAGCTTGAATTACTCCGGCGTTTGTTCTTAAATCTACTTTCGCTGTTCCTTTCCCTATAGAAAAGAGGGCGCGCATTGTCCCTTCTAAATTTCCCCATAGTGCCACAAATACCCCTTATAAAAGTAAGGGAGCCGAAGCTCCCTAATTTGCGTTTATACTAATTATGGAACTCTATATTCAACTAATAAAGACGCCTGGCCAACAGCCGAAGAGTCAGCTACATAAGCAGCTTCTATCTGAGTGTTAGAGCCATATAAATGATGTAGGTCTGAAACATAAATACCTACAGTCTTTAAATCAATTTCGTCTTCATCCATTAATCTATCAGCATCACCAGAATCCCCGATGTTCAACGTCGGAGCAGTACCGTCAAATGCTTGAGTAACGTTAACCACCACTTTAGTAATGATCGCGCCACTTGGAACAACCGCACCAATATTTAATGGAGAAGAAGTGTTGAAAGCTAATGTAGCCACTTCTGCTTTAATGTGTTTTTGTACTGCTGATAAAGGCCCTACAAAGATAAAGTCAGTTGTGTCTAGGTCGTACATGTAAATACCCATTTCGTATTCATCAGCACCACCAGTTAGAGGGTCAGCAATAGCGATCTTCATTCCGTCGAATAAAGTAACCGCAACCCATGAACCAGATTCTCTACGATATAATTCATTTAGAGAGTATCCACCACCCGCAGTAGTTACGATATAGATTAACCCATCAGCAGGAGAAGGAGGAGCGCCCCCGTCAATCTGACCATTGATTACGATATTAGCGTTAAGCTCTAAATATCTTTTAGTCACTACGTCGTTGTCTGCAACTGGATGGTCTGCTCTAAGTTTTGCATAAGCAGAATCAGCAGCGTTTTTTACTTCAATTACGCCAGCATTGTTTTTAATCTTTGGCCCGTTTTTCCCTACAGAGAAAATTGACCCAATACCTTTTAATCCAAATTTGTTAAAATCCATATTGTCCTCCTAGACAGTTTGATCTATTTTACTAACAGTGTATCTGAACTTAGCGTTTTCTCCAACTAAATTCATGCCCACTGATATTCTTAAATTACCACCTGATTCGTTTCCGTCGATTGTCAAACCAGATATTTCACTGTTGACAAACCCTTCTTCATTATCGAACATCACAGCGCCTTCATCGGCATCATACCCAAGCTCTATTTTACCAATATGCTTTTTACCTGATACGTTTAGTTTCAGCACATACTCGACAACATATTTTTCTACAGAAGCGTATGGCCCGATCACCACTTGAGTCGTAGTATTATCTGGGCATGCCTCTTGATAATTCGAAGCTGAAACCGCTCCGACGTCATCGGCCGTTAAATTTACTGATGGGCCTGTTTGCCCATTGACATCTGTTATTGTCCCGCTGGCACTACCGCCAGGTCTTAAATCCTGTAAAGGCATATATTACCCCTTATCTATTTCTTTTGTGTCTTCATTTGATTTCATTCGCCAAAACAAATGACCTACGAATACGCCGTTAACAAACCCCACACTAAAAACCATGAATGGCATTTTATAACTTGAAGCTATTATCAGTGAACTTATCGAAGCCTCTGTTCCACCTTTAAAAATAGCATAAACATCATAAGCTAGAACGGCAAATAGGAATAATGGTATTACTCCGAATGTCACTATTTGTGTTATCTTCTTTATGTTCATGCCCAGCCTAAAAACGATTTCATTTCGTTTACTAAGTAGTCTCTTCTATCAGCGTTCATCCAGTGATAAGCCTGAGACATATCATCTAAAGCCATATACTGAAGCGCGATACAAGCCATCTCGACGTCGCCACTAATCGCCATGTTCATTACGTCTAAAGTATAGCTAACACCAAAAATGCTACACTCTAAAGCTCTCATCCTGTGATGTAGCCACAATCCTTGAGGGGCATTGATTCCTTGGCCCATATTTCTTTTCTTAAAACTGTCCAAAAGTTTTTCACAAAACTCTTTTCTCTGTTGAATAGTGAATTTTAAGGCATTTTCAGCAGCCCCCTCAGAAGGATTAACTGCATACGGAGCGAGCTTCGATTGCCATACTTCTTCAGAAGTTCCATCAGGAAGCTCTAGCTCTCCTATGACGTTTCCTTGGTAATCTAAAATATTTCTTTTTGCCATGATTTACTCCTTATAAATTTGCCACACAAGCACCGCCAGCTCCGCCAGCACCGCCTACAGTACCAACACCAGCCGAGCCAGCTATACCCGCTGAGCCTATTGTTGTACTTCCTACTTGATCTAAAGTTCTGTGTTTTCTGATTCTTCCACCAGTTCCACCAGTTCCGCCGTTACCGCCGATTCCAGTACCAAAACCGTTACCCCCATTACCTCCGTCACCGCCAGAAGCAATTAGCATATTAGTTACAGTAGGGCCTGCAAGAGTTTCGTAGGCAAGGTAGATGTATCCACCGCCGCCTCCGCCTCCTCCGCCTCCGCCTCCAACGTTACCGACAGTCGCCGATGCTCCATTTCCGGCTCTACCGCCTTTAACAGAGATAGCTCCTGCTGATGTAGAAACAGACTTAATAATGTTTTTAGCCGCTAGGTATAGAACACCTCCGCCAGCTCCACCGCCTCCGCCCCCACGGCCTAGGTTAACACCATCGCCAGCACCAGAACTTCCGCCTGGCCCGCCAGCACCAGCTTGAACAAGAGTTACACCTCTAATTATGTCGTATGTAAATCGAGCAAAATCTAAAGGAACAGTCGCCGTAACCCCCGCTCTTAAAGCTCCGCCGGCACCAGAACCGCCAGCTCCGCCAGCTCCGCCAGCACCAGAACCACCTCCGTTAGAAGGAGTTGTGGCTGTAGTGGCTGCTGCTATTGCGCCAACACCTACAACACCTGTACCGCCAGCACCGCCGGCTGTATTGGCTCCTAGAGTGGCTGCGGCGTAAGCAACACCGCCAGATTGACCTGTTTGGGTAGTAGCGTCAGTACCAACGTTTCCATCTAAAGTTATCGCAGCAACGCCAGCATTACTTAGGTCTAAGTTTCCTTTGCTGAAAACTCTATACCCATTCGTTCTTAGCTGTCCTGCGCCTGTTATTGTTAAATTGTTATAGTACATGTCCTGAGTTAAAGTCGTAACACCCGCCGAGATTGTCACATCACCATCTTCCCCATTACCGAAATCTTGAATGGCATCTGACTGAGCAGGCCCTTGGATTCCGCCATAAGAAAGAGCCGAATATGTATCGACGCCATTCCCAATTTTAAATTGATTAGTGTCCGTTTCTAAAACGATTTCTCGGTCAGCGATAATAGGATTTACTAAAGCCCAGTTAGCCGCCGTATCCCCTCTTAATTGAATTTTTACTGCCATATTTTCCCCTTAATTAAATATCGTTTGCATCTCCGCCGTCTAAAGGAGTTACTCCCCCATAGACTGCGCTGGCGTCACCGCCGTCATAGTTTCCGTGTGTGGCTCCCGCTGGCCCTGTCGCACCTGTGGCACCTGTCGCACCATTAGTTCCATTCGTTCCCGCTGGCCCTTGTATCCCGCCATAAGGTAAAGAGTTCCAAGCCGTTAAACCATCGCCCATTTTAAATTGAGCAGTATCGTTTTCAAGCCCAAGCTCGCCCATGGCAAGAGTTGGATTAGCAAGCGCCCATGCCGCCGCCGTACCATTTCTGAATATAATTTGTTGAGCCATTAAGGTATTCCCCCATTAACGACGAATGTTCCGCCATATACTGATGATGGCGTCCCTCCGTCAACTTGTCCAACAGAAAAATCATTTCCTAGAAGACTAGATTGAAAAACCCACGAGCCTGTAATTTTCTTAAACAATTCACTCGTCGTAGTTCTAATATATAAATCATTATCAACGCCAATCAAAGCAGTCGGAGCTGCCGTTCCACTTAAAACAGAATACCCTTGATCGCCTTGAGGGCCTTGAAATCCAGCAGGGCCTTGTGGGCCAACTGCCGTTTCGCCAGGTCTGAAATCAATGACAATTGACGTTGACATTAATTAATCCCTCTTAAGATTTATCCTAGCGGATGAAATATTTGCCGAGCCTCCTAAGTGTTGAAACACTAATCTGAAAGCTGTTATTGGTAAATTAGCATCTAAATACATAAGGTCTAAAAAAGTCCCGTCGATGTTAGTTACAGTCTTTGCTGTCCAACCAACGGCTTCTACGGCGCTGCCATCGTCTAAAGGGTCACAAGAATATTCGAGTGTCATAGTACCTGTAGGCGCTATGTTATCCCAGATTAAATGGATACCTAAATGTAGATTATCTCCTACTGCATAACTTTTAGTCGTCCAACTTGCGTTCATGTTTGTTATTGGCAAGCCTGCGCTGTCCAGTAATTGATCGTAATTTTTTGACATATTAAAACTCCTATATTAAATACCAATCAGTTCCATCTGTTGTTAGTGTAACAGCTTCTAAGTCAGAATCCAAGACATAATCTAACGCCACGTTGTCAATCTTTTCCGACCCCGCGCGTACAATATTTATCGTAAATACCCCAGAAGATTTAAGCTTAATGTTTTTCCCGTTTACTGGTGCAGGAAGCTGAACGTCTAAGTTCGCATCAATAACGTGAATCTTATCATAGTCCGCTGTAAAGTTTGACGATTCGTGCGATATTGTCGGAGCCACAAAAGAGTTCACTGTTTCAAGATCGACGATTCTTTGTTCGTGGTCATCTAACTGATCTTGTAAATCAATGACTATTGAATCAACATTTTTCTTAACTGCCAAAACAAACAATGTTAGCCTATCTAAAACTTTATCTAAAACTTGTGGAGCGATTCTCCCAAAGTCTCTGAACTTAGAATCTTGGTATGCTTTTTGCGTGAACTTAATTCTTAGCGTATAGTCTGTATGTAAACCGCCAGCGTCTATCCAAGCTTGTGAAGCGTCGATAAGGTTAACAGTTACGTTTGTATTAGGAACCGCAACGTCTGTTAGCGTATAGTCTGTATTTAAAACAAGTGCTGTGACTGCCCCGTTAGTATGCTCAACTTCAACCTCGATGTCTTGGTTAGCATAGGCGGGGAAGTCCGCAGTATAATCTAAAATCCCTACTTGTGGGCCACTGACTTCTGTTTCAACTAATGTGTTCTGTGCGATCATGTTTATTTCCTTTTATTCGTATTTTTCTTCATACCTTAGCTCTTGTAGCTGGTATCTTCTGTTTTGCTTCTCATATCTTATTTCATCATTAGATTTCATGGAAGTACCAATTTTATTAACTCTCTTAGCTAGAGTAAATACCCCGTTACCAAGCCAGAAAGATAAATGGTCTAGCATTAAGTTTTCCTGTGCGTCTGTCATATCAACGCCATGGACTAATGAGTTCTTAACATTTTTTATGGTATCTGCTGTTTTAGCAATTGTTCCGTATGTAGGGCCTGGCAAAGTTCTCATTCCTTCTTTAAGCCTCGATGCTAACGGTATCGCCAGATCAATCGCGCCCCATACATGAGTCGCAGCTAAGTCAGCCATATACGCATTGTGCTTTTCTATGTCTGATTTTTTATCATCTTCATCGTCATCCCCGAGTTCTAATTGCATAAGCGCCGGCACTGTTATTGAGAATAAAGCAAGTTTAACTAGGAAAGCCATTCTATTTTTATCAGTTTGGTTTCTGTGCATTTCAACTGAAGCCAAGTTAGACATAGCGATAGGCACTGTTGTGATTGCCATGAAAGCTTTTATGACGTCAGTACCAGCTTGTAGCCTCGACATCTCTGATACTGCCGGTGAACCCTGAGTAGAGTTGACCACATCATCGGCGTATATAGATGCTTCTCTTTCATTCATACCAAGCTCTGCTGTTGCTTTAACAAACGCTGCTCTCCACGTAACCATATCGACGACGTTCTGTGTTTTCTGTGATAGGATGAATGTCGCATTTTTAACTTTATCGTCCGTCCAAGAAACCCAGTCAAAGTTTGTGTCAAGCTCTGTGATTGATCTATACATGTCACGTTGAGAAGTTTGTAGTCTTTCCTTCATCATCGGAGAACGATCTTCGATAAACTTCCTTGTTGCTCTAGGTGCTGTTGAGGTCATCTTTAAAGCTCTGCTAATATTCTTAGCTCCAACTTTTACTACTGCTGGGCCAAGACCTAAAAACTGTTTAGATGCTGAAACAAAGTTACCAAAGTAAATCATTGTGTTTGCATTGTTTCTTAAATACCTTGTCAGGTTATCAAAAAAGCTTCTTGAAAACTCAGTGTATATTTGATTCTTTGTTCTTTCAAAAAATGGAGCAATAACTTCTTTAATGGCGCCAGGTCTTGCCGACTCCATAAAGTTAAACATTTGTGGAGTGTTCATATATCGACTTAGATTTTCCATTGGCCCCATTAAGTATGCAATATTCAATGACGTCGATAAATACCGAGTCACGTTCCTTAAATCTAAATCCAATTCATAAACTGCATCTGTTCTTTCTTTAGTGGCTCCTGTTTGTCTTGTAGGGTACATACCTACTATATCAACATTATTAGGTTTATCATCTGTACCAAACCATGAGAACATTCTTACTCTAGCATCAGCGCTTGGAGCCGCGTGGTAATACCCACCTCTAAAAGTACCAAACAAATTAGTGAAAGGTTTAGCCTCGATTTTACCAATTTCTCTGTTTTCTGTGTTAAGAATTTCTTTTCTAACTAGAGGGAAAATTTCTTCATTCACATCCCAAACTTCTTGGAAAAACTCGAAGTCTTCTTTAATTAAAATTCCTTTATGTATGGCATCAGCTATAAACGCATTAAAATGTACTCCCGTTTTTCCTTTTGCATTACCCGCTAAAAACTTTTGCATACCAGATTCACTACCTAAAGCATGTAAACAAGCTGCGAATAATTGGTTTCTATTTCTAAACGTAATTCCAAGCTGAGGGGCAAATATAGGGTCTGCCATTTCTGTTCTTAAACTATATATTCTTCTAACGATTGGCCCGTGTATTGATTTAGATAACGGCTCTTTTCTTGCTTTAATACACGCCTTTAATTTATTGGCATATCTTTTTTCATACTCAGTAAATTTAAAAGCTTTCTGAGCCTCACCATTCTTAATCTCTTGCATTATCTTGCCGATAAAACTAGTCGCATAACTAGAATCACTTTTAAATAAACCTTTAAGTAGCGATGGCATATTGAGCGCGTATGCTCTTCTCTTTGAAGCCATCGTAGCGTTTAAACCTTCGATCTCAAAAGATATAGGCTTAACTGTTCCCATTAAAGCAATATCGGAGTTAGCTGCATCAATAGCCAGTTTTGTTTCTCCCGCTATTGTTACCTTGCGTAATTCTTTAGAAAGTTTAGCAATCATCCTCAAGTAGTTTCCAAGCATGATGTGTGCTTCAATCGTTCTGTTGGCCTCCGTAGCACCGCCTAAAAATTTTGACAACATATTAGCTGTTGTATTTATTGCTATGATATCTGATTCCTTGATCGGAGTTCTTTCTGATATAGGTATGGTGCCTTCGTCCCCTAGTATTGGAAGTTCAGCATTACCTTCGATGTGATCGACAAATGCCTTCATAAAGTTTACTAAGTTAATGTCGTACTTTTTAACACTGTTAGTTGATACTTTTAAATCTTTAATTTGTTGTATGGTTTGATATGCTTTTGCAACATCACTCTTAACATTCTCAGCTACTTTGAAAGCGTAGAAATTAATAGACTGCGCATACTTCATATCGAAAGATTTCATTATGTCGCCAGCCCTAAAATATTCAGCAGCTCTGCGCCCATGTCTCTCCGAGTCTCTCAGCCATTTAGCAGGATTAAAACCGCCAAGACTTGACTTTAGTACTGTCGTCTTTGCTTTTTCTTT